>TARA_R100000278_G_scaffold123151_1_pt1 | contig 26365 bp, 20 predicted proteins | sample TARA_R100000278 | Tara Oceans TARA_R100000278 (sample SAMEA2620755) | marine metagenome | biome: marine biome (ENVO:00000447); feature: deep chlorophyll maximum layer (ENVO:xxxxxxxx); material: "saline water (ENVO:00002010), including plankton (ENVO:xxxxxxxx)" | depth 66 m | reverse complement strand
CTCAAGTTAGATTTAGTGACGATAGTGGTACTGACTATGTAGATGGAGGATTGTCAGGCAACACTTTTCTTTTAAAAACATCTGACCATGATATAAACTATCAATGGCAAAATAATAATGCTGATATATTAATGTCTATTGATTCTCAAGAAAAAACAGTTACAATAGGCGAAGGTAATCAATCTACGTATGCTTTAAAAATAGGCAATGGTGGTAGAATGAATATGCCTCTCAAGGGTTTAGAGTTTGAACATAATCATGGATATTGGAATGCTCTTGGGGAATTTGGTCTTACTCATTATTTAACTGCTACACAAAATGATTTGATTAGACATAGAACACCATTAACATTAGAAAGATGGAATGGTAGTGCTTATGTAGATGCTATATCAGGAACAACAAGTGATAATAATCCTACTAATAATTTACAAGGACTTAAAAATATATTAGATGGTTCAAGAACTACAGCTTGGCAAATAGATGATGAGTGGAGAAAATTTAGGTTTGTTATAACAAGACAACAGTCTTGGGCAGAAGAAAATCTTATATATTTAGATTTAGGTTGGTCTAGTACTAATTTTAATAGTGGTAGTTCTGCAAGTGGTTCTATGTGTCCTACTTTAACAATAGAGCAATTACATTTAGAATCAGGCGAAACTTGGGATGCAAGTGATGATTCTAATAACGATTGGACTACTAATGCTACTATAACATCAGATTGGCATAGTACAGGAATAGCAAGTCAATATGGAACTTTTTTTATATTTAATAATTCAACACACCATTCTGAAGTGCATGTTAGAATAACAGTAGAATTTCCTGCTTGGGATGCTTCTGCAGGTGGAAACACAAGGTTGAATTTAAGAAATGTAGGTATGTTATCACAATCTGCTTCTGCTAGAAATACTGAAGTATGGACTACTAACTGGGATAGAGATGCAACAGGATATGGACATGTTAAAATACCTGATGCACATAGTTATTATATAAACAATGTTGCTGTATTAGGATCTACTACATTAGGTAGTGGCGTAGTTAATTCATCACTTACAAGTGTAGGAACATTAACAAGCTTAACATCAAGCGGAGTTGTTAATATAAATGGAACTTCAGGTAGTAGGTTAAACATAACCAATACAGGTGATACTGCTTTGTTAACAATAGAGTCTCAAGGTTCAGGCGCTTCAGGAAGAAGTAATATTAAATTTAACACTAATGGCGGTGACTGGGAATTAGGAGCAAGAAATAGTAATGGTAGTCCTGATAATTCATTTTATATATATGAGAACGGTAGCACTGCATACAGACTTGTAATAGAAGAAGGTGGTCATGTTGGTATAGGTACTACAAACCCTAATCAAAAATTAGATGTTGCTGGAAGTATTCAAACAAGTGCAAATTTATTTTTTAATGGTGCAGGTACACATTATTTAAAACATAATGGAGGTACTGCATCAAGTGATAATTTTACTTTTAGATTTAGTGATAATGAAGATGTATTAGCAATAAGAGGTGATGGTAGAGTAGGTATTAATGATATTGCTCCAAGTGAAGCATTAGATGTAAGTGGTAATATAGCAGTAACAGGAACAGTAGATGGTGTAGATATAGCAGCAAGAGATGCAGTATTAACTAGTACAACAACTACTGCAAATGCAGCGCTACCAAAAGCAGGTGGTACTATGACAGGTGATATTACTTTTGATACTGCTGATAGCAAGATAATTGCAAAACAAGATTTTATAATAAAGTTAGATAAAGATACTGAAGGTACTCATGATTTAATACTACAAAAAAGTAATGGGAGTGATGTATTTAAAATAAATGAACTTGGTGAAGTAAATTTAGGTAAATGGAAAGGAACTGCTGTTGATGCTACATATGTTGGAGATTTACCTACATCTAAAATAACATCAGGAACATTTGATAATGCAAGGATAGCTTCAAGCAATGTTACACAACATCAAGGAGATATTACAGGAACAGGTGCATTAGATAGTGGTAGTATTACAAGTGGGTTTGGTAATATAAATAATGGTAGTTCTACTATAACGACTACTGGAGCAATTACAGGTGGAGATATTACAGCTAATGGAGATTTTTATGGAAGAAGTGTAGACGGTGAGTACTCTAGACTATACAGAATAGGCGGTGTATATTTTACATGGGATTCTGATAGCTATGGAAATAATTTTCAGCATTCTATTACATCATATGAAAATAGCGGTTTTAGTGATGGATTGTTAATGAATAGTTTTGGCGATATAAGAATAAATATTGATTCTAATAATAATAATAGTGCTAGCACTTTTGAAATAGGGCATAATACTGATGATACATCTTCCAATACTTTATTTACTTTAACTGAAGCTGGAGTTGCTACATTTAGTGGTGAAGTTGAAGCTGCCTCTTTAGACATAAGTGGAGATGCAGATATAGATGGAAATTTAGAAGTAAATGGTTTAATTAAAATAGCTCATGGTGGTCCTCAATTAATATTTGTAGATACAACAGATGATGATGATCATAAAATTCAATTTTGGGACGAAAGTAACAATACTGTTCATATAATTAGAACATCAGATAATACTGGTGGTGGTTTAGGCGACAGTTTATGTATAGGTTCAGTAGAAAATAAGCCTTTACAGTTTATAACACAAAATACTACAAGATTGGTAATAGATGGTAGTGGTATTGCTACGTTTAGCGGTGAAGTAGAGGCCGCATCTTTAGATATATCAGGTGATGCAGATATAGATGGAACTTTAGAAGCAGATGCTATAACTGTTAATGGTAGCACTTTAGCAAGTGTTATTGAAGGAACAACTGTAACAAATGCTACTAATGCAACTCATGTTAGTGTTGCGGATAATGAAAATACTAATGAAAATAATTTAATACCTTTTATAGAAAATCAATCTGCTACAGGTAATGTTGGGCTAGAGTCAGATGGTGATCTTTATTACAATCCTTCTAGTGGAGCTATTCATGCTAGTGAAGTAGTTGTTAGTAATGTAGATGCTGTTGATGGTGATTTTGATGGAACATTAGAAGCAGACGCAATAACAATTGGAGGAGTTACTTTATCAGAATATATATCAGATACTGTAGGCGCTATGTTTAGTGGTAATACAGAAACTAGAATATCTGCAACTTATGATGATTCTGATAATACTATAGATTTGGTAGTAGATGATATGACTGCACCATCAACCGTAACTGTAACTGCAAATAGTTCTGAAGATGCTACCCATTTTATAGCTTATGCTGATGGTGTTGCTGGAGCTAGAGAAGTAAATGTTGATGCAGGTTTCACTTACAATCCATCTTCAGGTTTATTATCAACTGCTGCTGTAACAACTACAGGAGATATAACTGTAGGTGATGATTTATTTGTAGTTGGAAATAATATAAAATTTAATACTGTAGGATCATCATATATTGAAGTAGCAGATGCATCTGGAACAAATGCTGGAGGTGCAGATTTATATATTGAGGCAGGAGCAAGTACTGGAAGTGGTAATGGTGGTGAAATAATCTTTAGAGTTACAGATGGAGGAAGTTCAGGTAGTAGTGTCAATTCTCATGCTACTGCAGTTACTATTCATGATGATAAAACTCTTGAATGTGCTGGTTCTTTAAGTTGTGCAGAAGTAACGGTAGGCGCACCAATATGGGTAGAATATCCTTTTGTAGTAACAAATGGGGTAACAGCTAGACCATATTACAGAGATGTAGATGATTTGTATGGAGACTTTAGAAAATGGGATGATTACGATTCAAGTCCTACTTCTATAAGTAGAGGAGATGTAGCAGGGCATTATGTTGTTCCTGATAACTGTACATTAAAACATATGAGAGCAGTAGTTACAAATACTACATCAGATACAGATATTATTATAGCAATATACCATGGTACTCCAAATCTTGATAGTAGTGGAGCAACAACTTTAGCATTAGCAGGTTCTGAAGAAACAGTAGTTATAGGGACAGCAAGTTATAATTACTCAGGGTTTGATGATGGAGCAGGAGGTACAAATGCATACGTAGATTTTGATGTAGACTTAGATGCAGGAGATATTATAGTACCTATGGTAGAACATAATGGAGTTGCAAATCAAACATTTAGAGGTAACATAACATTAAAATTATTAACAAGATAAAAGATTACGAAATTAACTATTGTTTTTTAAAAAACCATTTAATAAATTAACTTGAATAATAGGAGGTAGATATGGCTACTTTAGCATCAGCTTTGCTTGCAAGAGACATGAGTGTTGAGCAAGCACAAGAACAACAAGCATTAAATGATTACTATAGAAGAATTAGTGAAAATTCTTGGATGGACGCTTTATTAGGTTTTGGAGGTAAAGCTTTAGGAACTATGATAGGAGGTCCTGCAGGAGGATTTTTATTAGGTCAGTTAGGTAAATATGGATCAAGAGCTGCAAGAGGCGGTTTTGAAGGCCCACCAGAACTTTCAGGTGGTAAGTTTTATAGACAGGATATGAAAAATACTTTAACTGATATAAAAAACCAACAATCTCTTTTTAATGCTAGTATGTTAATGGATATGGGAGCTGATGCCCTAACTGCATTTAATACTGCTGGTGGTATTCAAGGTGTGAGAGATGAAGGTTGGGGGACGTTAATGACTAGAGGAACAGGTCCTGGCGCTAAAGCTGGATGGTTAGGCACTACAAAAAGAGCAGGTGGTAGCGGTATTGGATTTGGTGGATGGAAAGGTATGCAATTAGACCCAACACAATTTGAATCTAAAGCAGGAGATGTTCCAGAAAACTTAACTGCAGGTGATGTGTATGAAAGAGATCCTTATAAATATAGACAGATGAAAATAGATTTAAAAGATAAACAAGGTAAGATTACAGGGGCAAAGTTTACTCCTCCTGGAGTAAAAACTGTAGCAGGCCCTAGAAAAGCTGCTTTTTGGCAGTATCAAATGGGATTAGTTCCTGAAACATCTGATTATACTAGAATTGCTCAAAATCAGATGAGTGTTGATGATATATTAAAGCAATTTTATAATCAATCAGTTTATAGTACAGGAACTTCTAAATAATGCCAAGTATATGGGATACATCATTACCTGATGCAGATGCAGATGTATATGCAAATGCAGTTACTGAACAAGATTGGAAAGATTTATTAATAGATTTTTTTCCTGAAGATGGTTCTTCAATTAGTTGGGGAGATTTTTGGAATATTCATGGAACAACATTTGAAGACCAATTTAATTACGAAAATCAATATGGAGCTAATGAGTCTTTAGCTAGAAGAAGTTATACAAAAGGACTAGAGTCTTATCAAAACCAAATGTATGGACAGATAAAAGACACTACAAGAAAAAGAAGCAGAATGGGTTTTGCAGGTTCAGGTATGGGATTAGGATTACAAAAACAAAGTTCTAGTTTGTGGGACGATTATCAAACAGGACTTACTCAAAGAAAGAATGATTTAAATACACAAATGTTAGGTTATAAAGAGAAATTTAAAAGTGATGTTTTAGGTTATATAACTGATTTATCAACAGGTGGATCTTTTGATCCTGTATAAGGAAGGATATTAATGGCAAGAACAGACGGGCCTTTAATAGGTGATATAAATAGAGCTAAATTTGATCCAGGTGATTTTCAATTATCAAATACGCCTGGAGGATTTTTTAATTGGCTTTCAGATTATCGTACAGATGATGGTACATTAATAGATACTGGAGTGCCAGGATCTTCTGCTTGGGGTGAACTTTATGGAGAAGAAGGTTTTCATGATGATATAAGCCCAAATACTCCTGTTGTTGATTTTGGTGAATTTGGATACGATCAGTATCAAGTTCAAGATATTTTAGATAATCCTGCTTTTAGCGTATTTTACAATTCTTTTTTTGAACCAGGCACTTGGAATGCAAATCCTGCTGAATGGTGGAAAGATTATGGCGCTTATTTAACTCCTTATGATAATGTTCAAGAAATTATGACAAAAAGAAAAAGTGGTTTAGAAAAAGAGTCTTTAAGAAGAGAAGCTTTAGATACAATAGATAAAATGGGGGGATTTCAAGGTAAAAGGGGATTTGCTGGTGATAGTGGAATGATAGAGGCTCAAAAATCAATTATGGAAGATGCAATAAGAAAAAATGAAATGCAAACTTTAGGGGTTAATCAATCATTGTGGAATATAAAAGATAATTATATGTCTAATTTATACAGTGAATTTGCTAATCTTTCTCAAGTTGGCGCTTTTGAAGGAATGGGAGATTAATGGCAAGAAATTATATACCAGATAACTTATATGGAAATATGTTTGTAACTGCATTACAAAGATTAGATGACATTGCATCTCAAACTATAATAGCTGAATCACAAAGAAAAAGTCAAGCAGAGAGAGATTATAGAGCAACTATGTCTAATGTTATGATGAAAAATGCCCCTCAATTAAATTGGTCTGCTTTTGGTAATATGGTTGAAAATCAAAGCTCTTTTCAAGCTGGTGCAAGAGCATATGAAGATTGGCTTGCTACAAGTAAAAATGCAGAACAGTTTACACCTGATGGCTCATTATTGTCAGGTAATGCTGCTGAAAGATTAACTCCAGGTGTTGGCGGTGATCCAGTAGATGTAAGTGTATTAGGAGTTACAAGAGATGATGTAAATATTGTAAATCAATGGATTACAGGAGAAGGTGACCAAGCAAGATCAATGGGATGGGAAGGTTTAGTTAATCAAGATGAAATTGACGATGCAGATATGTACGAGCTTACAGATATGGGTCTTGTTAGAGATGGTGAAACTTGGGAGCAGGTAAAGCCTAAACTTGTAAAAAGATGGCAATGGTGGCAATCTTCTTATGAAAGAAATAACGAATCCTTTAAAGGTGATAATGCTTACGCTGAATTAGAAAGAAAAGAAATAGAATCTCGTAATGTTGCTATGAATACTTTAAGAACAGAAGATAGAGATTACGCTTTAAATGAGCAAGTATTACAAAATCTTAATGAAAATATTCAAGCATCTGTTTTACAAACTATTCAAATGACTATAGATGATGGAGATCAAAAATCAAAAGTTCCTGTAGATATGTATACAGGTATTATATTGCCTGCTGGAGCTCTTTATTATAATGAGGAAAGTGAAGAAATAGAGCAAATAGAACAAACTATGCCTATGGATTTAAGTGTATCCGCTTTAAATCAAACTATATTAGCTAATCAGCAAGCAGGAACTCCTCTTTCTGGAGAGATTGCTACAGCATTAGCGGCTATGCAAGAAGCTACATCTATCATAACTATGGAAGATTTAATGGCTATGGGTACAACTGATAGGTTTGGTATTAATAAATTGCAAGAAATTGCAAAAGTTTCTCCTGCAATGAGCAGAGCTATACAACAATTACTTCAAAGACAAATTTCTAATAAAATGAAAGAAGAGCAATATGGTGTTACTTCATTTAGAAGCGTTAATGATTTAAGAGCGGATAGTAGAGAAGCAGTATTAGCAATGGATGCTATACAAACACTAAATGTAGATATAGGCGCAAATGGAGATAATCAATTTCCAGGAATGATTCAAGCTTTTGCAAATGACATGACTCAAGGAACAAATAATTCTGTTCTTATGATTCAAGATTATTTATATGGGTCAGGTGATCCTTCTTCTCCAGGGCTTATTTATAGAGCAGAACAAATGGGTGATGCTCACTCTAAATGGATAGTTGAATATCTTACTTCTTTATCTCCAAACGGTAATTTAGAAGAAGGTTTAATAAATCATATGGCAACATTTGGACAATAATGGCTAGATTTAAATTTAATAAAGATCAAGTAAATCAATTTAAACAAAATTTTGAGTCTATGAAATCTGTAATAGATACTAGCTTAGCTGTTAGTGTTAATCCTCAGACAGCAGAAATGATTTCTGATAGCTTTAATGATAATATTAGTATAGATGCTGCTAAAACAGTTATGAAAGAATGGGATTCTATTCAAGAAGTTATCAGTAATGATCCAAGTTTAACAAAGTTTTATGCAGATTTAAATAGTTTAAGTACAGATTTAATAAGAAGTGAAAATGAATTAGCTAATTTTGAAGTATCGCATGAAGGTTTAATTCAGCACGGATTTGATTCTAAAGTAAAAATATCAGATATTAATAAAAAGAAAAATCAATATACTTTAAATGCTAAAAATACTAGAAATCAAGCAAAAGTTAAATTTGACATTATATTTGATAGTTTAGTTAACTCTGGTCGTGAAGCAGAAGCTCAAAAATTTATGTTAATGTATGATATGTTTGGAGATGCCAATCAAAATGAAAGAATACAATTTGATAATGATACATGGTCAGGATGGATAGGAAATATATTAAACCCTTATAATAAAGATACAGTAATGTGGGGAGATAGTCAAACTTTAGATATAATCGGCCCTTCTTTTAATGAGAGTTTAGGCGAATGGGAATATAAAGATACTTTTAAAAACGTGCCTATAGGAGTTAATGCAGATACTCCAATAACTAGAAGTTATTTTGATGATGTTGTAAACTCTTTAGATGATTCAACAAGAGAACTTTTCTTTGCTTTTGGTTCAGATTTAAACCTATTACAAAATACAACAGAACAATTTAATCATTTAAATTCAATAATGGATGATCGTAAATCTCCAGTAATAGGTTATATGAGTATGCCTACAGAACAAATGATTGAAGGTGGTGTTTCTCAAAGAGAAAAGTATAAAGAGGTTGAGTCTAAAAGAAATGATATAAAATCTAGAATAGTTCAAACTCAAAATTTAGCAAAAAATTATATAGAAAATATGTCAGATGTAGAAATAGGCAAAGATATGATTAGTTTAGGTCTTATATATACGTTTGATGAACTTATGGTTGAAATGGACAAAGCTTACGATTTAACTAAACAAGAGTTTATGGATAAAGGATTTAATCCTAAAATGGTAGAGATGTGGTATAATAACATAAAGTCTGGAAAAATAAATAACAATTAATGGAACAATATCAAGATTTATTAAATTTATTAGGAAATAGCCCTAATAACAATGTCAATAATACAGGTAATCCTGATTATTCAGGATACTTACAGTCTCAAGGTTTTAACAATTTTGAAAGCATGGTTAAAGAAGGCCAAAGCGGAATGGACAATCTTGTCGATTTTGTTGGTGGTACTTTATGGGGATTAGCAGATACCGCTACTTTTGGTATTGCTGATTATTTAGACCTTGATCAATTAGTTATGGGTGGTGAAGCAGAAGATGTATTTGCAGACCCAACTTATAGCCAAGCTGAAAGACAGGCATTTGGCACAGGTCTTCCTACTACTGCTGCTCAATATGGTCAAACTATTGGTAATATTGCTGCATTTATGCTTCCTGGTCAATATCCTAAAATACCTGGTGTAAAAACTAGAATACCTATTGCTCCTCAAGCAATTACAGGTCAATTCGTTTCACAACCTGTAGCAAGAGCTACTGCTAAAGTTCTTCCTGAATCTTGGTTTAAAGGCAAAGTTGGAGTTAAAGGTATAACTCCTGTTAAACAAAAGTTAAAAGAGACTGAAATAGCTAAAAAAGCAGGCTTAGAAGGTAATATACAGGCTGCAAACTTTAATGCTCAGTTAAGTAAAGGTTTATGGCAAAAAGTTCAAAGAGCAAAAGTTGATCCAGCAATATCAAATCCTGCAAATTTTGTTAAAGGTTCTAGAGAATATATAGAAGAAGCGGTAAAACAAAAGGTAAATCAAGGAATATTAACTCGTACTCAAGGTGATGATTTAATAAGATTATGGACTCAATATTATAATAAAAGACCTATACAAGATTTTATAGACGTATTTTCTACTAGGTATCCTGGTCCTACAGGTAAAGGTTTAGGTTCTATATTACACGAAGCATTAATGTTTGGTAGTATGGATGGTATAAAAGAAAGATTTCACTCTTGGGATGAAGAAAGACCTTATGATTGGCATATGCCTCAACATGGTGCGGCTTTAGGTGCTGCATTTGGTGGTATGAAATTAGTATTACCTAAGGTGGGTTTAGGTTTTACTACTTCACAATCTAAAGGATTATTTAAAAAAGATGCTATGGGCCGTTCAGACTTTAGAGCAGGTATGTCTGCTTATTGGAAACCAGATAAATTTTTTGAAGGCAAAACATTTCATCAGTTAAGACAAATGTCTAAATGGTTTGGTAAATCAAACAGATTTGGAGTTGATGGTAAATATTCTAGAACAATAAACATAGATGGTGTTGTTGATGATTTTAACTTTAGTAGACCTAGAATGGAAGCTGATAGATGGTTAAGAAACTTAAAGCTTGAAGTTACTGATGAAAGTAGAGAAATTTTATTAAAGAAAGCATTAAGATCTGAAGCCAAACTTCTTGGTAAAGATATTATGAAAGCATCATTAAGTGAAGAATGGAATGCTTTATCATTTATACACGCAGGTATTGGTAGTGCTATTATGAATAATGGTGAATTAATAAATTTATATCAAAGTGGATGGGACGCTACAAATAAACAAGATTTTATATTTAATATGGTAGTAGGAGCATGGTTAAATAGACATGGTTATGCTAAAAGAAAAGATCATAATGAAGCTAGAATGAAAAGATTAAGATCAGGTCTTGAAAACTTAGGTGTAAATATGAAGCATATTGGAGAAATAATACCTTCATACGATGTTAGTAGAGACAATTTTTTAGACCCTTTATCTTATGATGCAAGATTAAAAAGAATTTCTCAAAAAATGGATAATATGGGTATGTCTGTAGAAAATATAGAAAACATATCTACTCCATTACCTTTGGGTGAAAAAAGTGCTGCTTTTTCTACTAGAGATTTAAGTGTATTTAAACAGTTTTATAAACTTTATGCAACATCTGGAAATAAAAGAGGGTTTGCTAGAGATTTAGAAAGCATATCTGAGAAGGATGCTTTAGAAATACAAAATACAATTATTAAAGAATTTGGTTCTAATACTATCTTTGGTATGGCAGATTATTACAAACAGGCTGTAGAAAGAGCAGAATCAAGTATTACTGATGCTATAGTAAATACAGGCGCAGAAGCAATTAATAATATTAAAATAGGCTTTGAAATAAAATCTTCAGGAAGTACTATTCCTAAAGAAATTGATGTTGATTCTGGATTGCAAAAAGCTATAAAAGAAGGTAAATATGATGATATTATTGCAGAAGGAAGAAAATTATCTCCTATAGATAGAGTTGAGATATTAAATGATATTGATGTTTCTTTAAATGCTATAAACGAATTTATTGCTGAAAATCAATTAACTTCAAAAAGATCTGACAAAGCTTTGCAGATTAGTGAGCAAAATTTTGAGTCTATATATAAAGCTATTAAAGGTGGCGAAAAAATTATAAATGAAAATACTGGTAATACTGGTTTTGATTTTAAGTTTTCTGATATGCATGGAATGGCAAGACAAATTAATATAGCAAAAGGTAAACGTTTAGTTACTGATTTTGTAAGAAAATTTGAAAGAGATCCTGAAATTAATCCTGAATGGAATGAATGGGAAGCAGCTTTAAATACTGCAGGTATATTTAAAAAGAGTGGTATAAACCAAACAATTGTAAGAGACGTTTCTACTTTACCTATAGTTGATGGTAAGAAGTTAGCAGAAACAACTGGTAATGATACTAAGTTGGTTGAGCTAAGATTGTTTAGAAACTTTGTTAATAATATTCTTTCTGCTAAAGGTTTCCCTGTAAGAGATAATGTTAAAAAAACTGATGGTACTTATGAAGGTGTTACTGTACAACAGTTAAGAGAACTTCAGTTATTTTTTGAATCTAAAGGTATACCTACAGATCCAAGATTTATTGATACTATAGGACATGAAATTGTATATGATATATTAAAGCGTAATGTAGAAGGTTCTAATCTAGACATGCAACAGTTAAAATTTGCTATGGATTTTAGTACAGAATTAGGAAGGCAGACTGGAGAAGTTGATGTCTTTTCTTTGTTTGAATATAATCCTATTAGGTCAGACAAAGCAAATGGTTGGACAGGAAGATTACTACAAACATCTCATTTGTCAGGTGAAAATTTATCAATTGCAAGAAAATATAATGAAGCTGTAAGAAAAATATCAAAAGATTCTGAAACGGTTATGGCTGGTAAACTTGTAAAAGTTAATGAAGGTAACAGGGTATATTTTAGAAGCAAAGAAACTTTTAGAACTATTGAGCAAATGATGAGTAATGTAGAAACTCAAGGTACAGAATCTGCTAGAAAAATTTTAATAGACGCTATTGAAGCTATTGAAGGCACATCTACTTTAAAAGATATATTAGGTTCAATTTCTGCTAAAAATTATAAAGACCCACATGCTTTAAAATATGCTAGTTCTTTGTTAATGAAAATGGATGTATTAAGAAAAGTAAATAAAAATGGTGAAGATGTTTGGGTTGTTGATAATAAAAGATTAGCGATAAAGAAAACTAGACAAGAGCTTTTAAACTCTTTAGAAAATTATGGTATTAACTTTACTGAAATAGAACAGATAATAGGTAATGCTAGAAAGTATATTAATGACCAAATAGGTAGTCAAATAGACCATTTTGGAACTAATGCAACTATAACTCCAGATCAATTTTTTAAGAAGTATTTCCCAGAAGCGGACCCTTATAATACAGATTTAAATAAAACTGAATTAAGAAATGAGTTCTTTAAAAATAGAATATTTAGAGATCCTGTTGGAGAAGTGGAAGGTGGATTAAGTAATACTGGTTTTAGAGAAATAGTTGATAGACTTAGATTTAAAAATGATGTTGAATTTGATAATTTATCTGCAGTTCAAAAGAAAGAAGTTATACAAGACATTCAGGCTGTAAGAAGCACTTATGTTCAATCAGAAAGTTTCCCTGTATATAGTTATAATAGAGGTACGTTTAAAGCAAAAGAAGTTGAAAAAAGTGGTTTCAAAAATCCTTTTACAGACTTTTTTATAAGAGAATTAGAATTAAATCTTAAAGGTTATTTAGATGGTATAACTTTTGATGATGTTACATTAGGAGATACATTTAGACCTTTACAACGTATAGATATATTAGAGATTAATGCTAATAAGGAAATGCTTAATCCTAAATTAAATAAAATTAGAGATCAAAGAGCACTAAAAGTTCAACAAGAAATAGAAGCTCAAAATATGTGGAAGTTTGTTTTAGGTAACTCAAAACAAGTTTTACTATTAGATAAAGCTTCTTATTCTGGTATTAATAAAGCGTTTGTTGAAATGTATAAAAGAGTAGTAAAAGATTTGCTTGATGTTCAAGGTAACCCTAGACAATCTTATAGACATGCTTACCAAAAATTAGAAGCATTATATAATAAAATTACTGCTAATACTGAATTTGACTTGGATTTACATACTGAAGCGTTGAAAGTATTAACATTTGAAAACTTTATGAAAGGTTCTCAAAGAAATGATTTTATTAAATACTTAAACGCTCGTAGTGGTGATGGCGTTATTCAAGGCGTTTTAAAAAGATTTAACTTAATATGGACTCCTTCTGCAAAAAGAACTTCTAGAGAAGAACTTAATACTATGTTTGACTTTGCTTTAAATACAGGTGCTTTAAATAGAACTGAAGCAAAAGTTGTTCAAAAATATTTAGGAAGAGAAGCAGGAAAAGAGTATAATATTGCAGTTGTAAATGATGTTGCTCCAGATGCTGGAGATGTTTATTCAGGCAAGTATTCTCAAAGAGAAACTTTTGATGTATTTGTTAATAAATATGCTGATATGTGGAAGAAAAATAATGTTACTCCACCAGATTGGAATACTTACTCTGGTGGCAGGAAAGAAGTGTCTACATATGACAGTATTACCTTTATATCTAAAGATATGGCAAGGTTTTTATCGCTTGTAAGCGGTGTAAAAGGAAAGAATATATTTAAACCGATAGTAAGTTCGCATGGAGAAAATACTTTCTTATATGGCAAAACTGTGTTTGTTTATGACCCTAACTTAAGTAATCTATTTAAAGGTAAAAACTCAAAAGTAGATATGGTTATGATGGGGACTGCTGATAAAATGAAAGCTTTTTCTGAAAATTATACAGAATTAACTCCTGAACAATTACTTCAAGGTGCAAAAATAGATAACTTGATGAGTTTACCATTAGAATCTATAGGTATGATTAAAGTACCAGACAAAGTTACTCCTTCTAAATTATCTGCAACTATTATGCAAAATTATATGAGTGATGCAGAAGTAGATGCTACATTTAAAGAATATCATAAACGTGAGTTAGAAAATGCAGTTGAAATGATTAATGAAGTTATGAGTAGGCCTTCTTATGAAGCTGAAATGTTAAAATTAGTTAAAGGTATGAAGGGTGAAGACTTGCATGAAATGATAGCAAACGGTGGATCAGGAAGTCAGCTAGGTACTCTTATGAGTTATATGGAAATAGCTGGCGCATATGCAAGACCAAGCGCATTAGGTCAAGATATGATTTTAAATCAATTTAAGAAATCTTTAATAGATCAAGCCTTGGCTCCTTATACTCAAAAAAGTGACCCTACAATTAAAAATAATTGGGGACAAAAAATGGTCTTATCTAAATCTCCATATTATGAAGGAAAAAATGCTTTAGACCCTACTATGGTAGATGCTAATGGAAGAATATTATCTTATGGTGAAGCTGTACCTGCGTATAGCGCAAGAGAAGGTAACATAGAATTTGGAGATGGAGCTAAAGATGTTTATCTTATTTCTAGAGAAATGGTAAAAGGTGAATATGAAATTGTAAGAGCTAAAGATGTTATATATGAACTTACAGGAGCACAAAAATTATCAGAACAAATATATGAAGTAAAAGTAGATATGTTTGAACATCCTAGCCTTATGAGTGTAGATACAAGAACTGGAAGAAGAGATAGGGCTGATGTTTGGGTTGTTGACAATCTTGCTCAAGCTAACGAGCAATTAGCAGCTATGAAAAAGGGTAAAGGGAAAGCTAAAAATTTTGCTAATAAATTTGTAAAGAATAAAGATGGAGGCTGGATTTTAAAGCATAAATTTGGTGACCATAAATACATATTTATAAAAGGCAGTGAACCTCAAATGTTAATACCTGATTCTAAAGGTAGAACAAAAGGTGAATTATATAAAAAGACAAAATTTAGTGGAGAAGGAACTGAGGTTTGGGACGCTATGGCTAATAGTGCAGAACCTTTAGGGGCATTACATGACTTTATAAGATCAGTTCCAGAACTTTCTAAATATGATATATCTATGGAGTTTTTAAGATACCCAAGAACAAGACCTAATGATTTTACTTTATTAAGAATAAAAGAATTTTTAAAGAGAGACGCTGGTAATCAGTTAGTCTTAAATCCTTTAGATGTTTGGCAGATATTTGAAGGTGATTATGATGTAGATATGGGTGATGCTTTTTGGGGAACTACAAGAGAAATGCTTGATGCAACAAAAAGAGGTGTACAACAAAACGTTATAGGTATTAATACAGACGGAATAGATGTTCCTGCTTCTAGAATTGAATTAGCTTCTGAAAATTTAGCCGCAAATAGAAAAGCTTGGGAAAATTATGATGCTAATTCTAGAGTTATGCAAAGAGGTATTGGTGCAGTACAAAATTTAGTAGCGCCTTTAAATTCATTACATAATAAAGCTGCATTAAGTCCTGATGGCAAGAGAGTTTTATTAAGGTATCCAGCAGAAACTCCAGGAACTTTTTTCCAAATAGAAATTGATTATAATCCTAGAGACTTTAAAATACATATGGCTCAAAATGCTCAAGAAATTATTGATTTATTGCAACAAAATAATTACGGAGCAGTTACTGATAGGTTATTGTTTCCTGCTATGGAAGGTTCAGTAACAAGTTCTCAAGTTAAAGATTTAAGTGCTGTAGGTTTTAATAATACTTCTAGATCTGATCTTGGCAATCAAAATAGAAAACCTTTTAGAGCTTTTGTTAAAAGACTTGTAACTGCAGAAGGGTTTCCTGTAAAAGAAGGTAAAAATGATTTTGAATTAGAATTATATGATAAATTAATGGTAAAAGAACTTTTAAATCATGGAACTAAACTATCTAGTGTTATGCCAGGAAGACAAAAATTTGGAAATGAAGGCTCTAAACAAGTAGGTTATGAAGATATGTTATCTACTTGGGAAAGTTATGTAGGTGGCGTTAAAAATATAGACGATATGCTATTTAAATCAGTGTATTATTATCAAGATCCAACAACTAATTCTTATATTTATAGAAATAATTCTCCACTTATGGGAAGGTTATTTGGAGTTCAACCAAGAACTTTTACAGATAGATTTGGAAATGAAAAATCTTACAATTGGAGAACCGCTTCTGTTATACCTGATAAAGTTATAGAAAATTACAATGACGCTATTAATTATAACTCATCTACTGGTTCATTTGCTGAAAAGGCTTTAAATATTATATATAGAGACGGAAGAGGAAAGTCTATAGATAACCATGTTATGAATGGAGATGCTTTAAGAAGATATATAAGAGTTGAAAATTTATTGCTTGATGGTAATGGTGTAAGCAATGCGGATGTAGACGCTATTATGGCAACGTTACCTGAAATGATTAAAGATGTAAACTCTGCTAAATTTGGTATTATAAGATTAAAAAGATCAGCAGCTAAGGTAGCAGCATCTAACAAATCTTTTAAACAAAAAAAGTATATATTAGATAAATTAAATGCTGAGATAGCAGCTAAAGAAGAAGAATTAAGACCATTATTATCAAGAGAATATACAAAGAACCCTACAATTAAAAACTTGCCTGAATTTAATCTTGTTGATATAACTACTAGTGAAGATATACTAGAAAGTACATCGCAAGCTTTTGCTATATGGAATTTATGGGGTCAATCAGGTAAAGGTAAAATGGCTGCTATAGACGCTAAAGTAAGAGATATTGTTAAAGCATATAAAAAAGATTATAGAGAACTATTTTCTAATGCTGGTCTTGAAAATATGTCAGGAAGAAGACTTAGAGATAATGAGCTTACAGATTATTTGTTAAATCCAAAAGATATAGAAACTATAGAAACAGAAATTTATAATCAAATGTATGATGGTTATATGAAATTTGGACAAGCATTTTTATATAGATTTGTAGGTAATCAATTTATGGTTAGCAAAAATGGTGTTGGTGTTTACAATAATAGACCTGTACCTTTATTTACAAAACCAAATACAAACTATAAAAGAATGATTAAGTTTTTAGTAAGATTAAGAAATGGTCAAATTGAAACAATGGATCATAAAATTGCTAATGCAGAGTTTATAAATAAAATAGATAACACTATAAGATTGATTGCAAAGCAAGATTACTTATGGAGAACGTTCTTTCAAAGAAAATCATTTATTGAAGATATACCTTTCAAAGAAATTAGAATGTTTCATCAAGCAAGAAACAATCCTGAATTTCATTACAATCATTTGCAGATGTTCCAAAACTATCAAAGCTCTCCTATAGGAAAACTATATGACAATAGAACATCAGGCGGTATGGGTAAAGATTACGATAAAACTATGAACTTCTTTAGAGATTTATTAACTGAAGCAGGAATTAAAGACGCTGCAACTATAGATGGAAACGCTAAATTACTATCATATATACAAGAATTAGAAATAAACAATCAGTATATGCATCCATTTAAATACTTAACTTTAATGAAGCAATTAGACCCTAAAATTAAACCTATTGTTGAAGAAGTTTTTCCTGGACTAGTAGCTAATGAAGGTATAAGTCCAGCATTTAAAAACAGGGTACAATATAATGATTTCTTTGCTCTTATGGGTGGCGGTAGAATGAATGGTCAGGATGGATTTTCATTTAGCCCTTCTTTTGGAATGGATGGCTATACTTATTCAGCTATTAAAAGGTTAATTACTCAAGGTCAATCTATTCAAAAGTTAAACAAAAGTAGTTTAATTGAAGCTGCAAAACAAAGACTGCAAAGACGAGAATTAAAAGATGAAAATAAAAAATCTGAAGACCAAAAAAGAAGAGAGATTTGTAAAAACGTAAAATAAAGGTAATTTATGACAACTAGATTAGATCCATGTGACATTATTCCATTAACGGAAACTCAAAACAAATACTTTGATAAAGCTGAAAAGTTTAAACAAAAGTTTGATCATCTTGTAGATGCTGATGCTTTAGCATTTGCTCAATTTAAAAAAATATTTCATGTTGACATGAATGGCATGGGTTATCTTTCTGATGCTGAATTATCAGGTAATTGGAATAAGTTTGAAAAAAGCATGGATGTATTAGCTAATCAAATAGAAACAGGTAAAATATCAAATAAGATGGGTAGAGTATTGTGGACTACGCAAGAATTAGCTGAAAGAAATCCTATTATGGCAAAGGTTTATGATAACTTTGTAAATACAAGTATGACCTATAAAGGTAAAACTTTAAAATCTGAAACTGCTTTTAAAGATATAATAGATTATATGAAGACTGAAATTATTACTAATCAAAATTATGTTGAATTATCTAAAAGAAGATACCCTACTGATAAGAAAGCTTTTGATAGAGCTGTTGAAAGGGCAGAAGAATTACAAAATAGAGTTGAAGAACTTCAGGTTGACGCAGAAAACAAAGTGCCTGGCGCTGTTCAAAAATACAATAGAGCTTTAAAAGAAATGAGCGATTTCTTAGTAAATGGAGAAGGTAAGATATTTAACGACTTTGTTACTATGATTGAAGTTGGTTTGCCTAAAATAGGTAAAGAAGTTGATTTATACTATAAAGAAAAGTTTGAATTACAAGAAAGAAATAAGAATAAGCCTTGGACTGGTGTTAGTAGAAATAAATTAATGTCTGGAATTAAAAAGAGATTAGATGAGATAACTATACCTCAAAAAGAAATAATAGATGGATCAGAGGTTGTTACAGAAGTAAAGATAAGTCCTACTATGCAACAAGCTTTACTTAGATATATAGACTATACTGCTGACCTTCATAAAACTTTAGAAAAAGGTGTTGAAGCATATGTTGATGGAGCTATGTTAGCAATTGAAAATCAATTTAGTCCTATAGAAAAAAGGGCAAGAATTAAAAAGTTAGAAAATATAAAAAACACATTAAAAGAAAACTTAACTCCTGATTATAAATTAGGTTATTATCCTCACTTTAGAATAGATATGGGTGTTAGATTTTTAGACAATTTAATGCCAAATGCAGATGCTCTTGCTACTCGTACCTTAGAAAATATAAACTGGTCTAAAAAGGGTATAGATGAAGCTATAGCAGATATAGAAACATACGTTTCAAATAGATTAAAAGGTAGAGAAGAGAATGTAGATCCATTATCTTATTCTAGAAACTTTCCTGCAGTGTTAAAAAGATATGCATCAGAAGTTAATAGATTTAACAACGTTGCATTTGTTCAAAAATATACAAGAGAAGCATTACATGAGGTTAAGAAGATATATAGAAAAGGTAAAGAATTAGATGGTATATCTCAGTATTTTGTAGAAATGGTAGAAGACATGAATTATGCTATGCTTGGCAAAAGAGATATAGATGATCCGTTCTGGGCTAATGCTAGACAAACTTTATTAGGTTTAGAATACATGTCTAAATTAGGATGGAATTTTAGAACAGCAACAAAAAACTCAACTCAAGGAATATTAAACTGGGTATTTTTAAATGAGTCTGGATTTTTCTCTAGTCCTTCTAAAAGATTTTATGAAAGAAAAGGTGCAGCATTTGAGGGTGAAGTTCGTTTAATGATGGAAGAAGCTGGCTTATCTTTTGCAAGTGGCTCTCCTGAATTACAAGAAACATTAGGCAATATACAAAAGTCAGGAAGACAAATTGTAAAGCTTACAGATGGTTATTCAATAGAGTTTAAAAAACCTAGTTTTGGTGACAAATTATCATCTAAAGTAGGAAATTTCGCAGGTAAAGGTGAAAAGTTTTGGCAGCCATCATTTATGATGCAAAAGGTTGAAAACTTTAATCGTATGAATACATTTAAAATTGCGTTTGCAAAAATGTATCAAGAATTAGAAACCTCTCCAGGTTTTAGGCAATTAGTAAAAGATTCTGGTAAAGATTTTAATGCTGAACTTAGAAATAGAGCAAGAAATTATGCAATTAGAATGACTAATATGTTACATTTTGATTATGCAGATGTTTCTAAATCAAAATTACTTAGACATCCATTAGGTAGATTTGTATTTCAGTTCCAACATTATTTACAAAAGTTTCTTGAGTTAAACAAAAAAGCATTATATGATGATATGAAAATAGCTTACAAAAAAGGCTTAACTAGTGAAAGTCAAATAACTGGAATTAATCCTTTAAAATGGAATAGTGAATTAGGTGTTGCAACTAGAATGGGATTTGCTTACACTGCAGCTCCAGCTTTAATTAGTATGATGTTTGATATTAATGCTTTTAATTTAATTGAACACGCAGGATTTGATAAGGGTAGAGATATTTTTGCTTATTTTACAGGTGATGAAGAAGAAATAAGGCAGGCTACATTTGGTAGAGGTGCTGTAGGTGCTGTAGGATTTCCACTTTTATCAGATATATTAACATTAGGTGAAATAAGCAATATGGTAGATATGCAAGATGATGATTGGTTAAAACTTTTAACAGGATACAACTCTTACAGAAAGCAAGATAAAGAATTAAAAACTATGGCTATTATAGGTCTTATTAATACACAGCTTAAAAGAACAGTTGGTCAAACTTGGCCTTTATTTAGAGACGGATCTTTTGGTACGGCAGTTCAGTTTGAAGCTGGTCTTTATAGAGATAAAAATGTTAATGAAATGCAAGAGAAGTTTTATAAAACGGCTAGAGCAGTCGCGCCTGACTTAGCTGAATATTATGAAGATACTCAAGATGGGTATAATAAGTTTGTCAGCAAGTATAAAAGACAAGAACGACTGCGTTACCATAGGGGTTACTAGTTTTTTTCTAAGTTGTTATCACCCATATCTTCTTTTAGTAATAATAATAACTCTTTTCTCAAATTAGAAAATACTTTAATTATATTATCAATAAGCTCAAGATTCTTTGGGATGTACATTGGGTTATTTTCATTTCTTTCATGCATTACTTCTAATGTTTTTGCAAGTACTGCTACTGTTTTTAATTGACCGATAGCTTCGGTAAATGAATCATTCATTCTTTTATTTTTCATTTTTCTCCTTTTCTAATAATTGTATAAAGTGATCAAATTCTATAGCAACATAAACCTTTGATCTGTTTTTTTTAAATACCAAGACAGGGTTTCTGTCCTCACAATTGGACGCAGCTTGTTCTAAAGATTTCCATAAATTTAATCTTTCTTGATTTTTACATTCAAAACTATAATCTATTACTTTTTTAGCTGCAGGTGATAAAACAATATCTTCACCACTCATTCCCATGACCTGGGACTCAATATCATTCGTCTCAAGAATCTCCGTAAACACACAGCGAAGGCGGTCCCTCACTAAGTTTTGTAGTTTCCTGCCCTTGTTTTTTGCGGAACGCGCTTTCATAGTCTCCCTCTCTGACTTTTCTAAGAGCCTCTTTTTGTTCTAATTGATCTTGATTTAGTGTTTTATATTGACCATCACCAGTTATTTCATAACTATCTGGATGTAAGTCTTTATAAGTTTCTATCATACAATCAACTTGTTTCTTTAGTTTCAATAGATCTTCTATCATAATATCCTTCCGTTAACTTAAGAGCGCATTCCCTACATACGTAAGACTTAATACAGTTTGGAGAAACAGTTCTGTATATAGGGAAGCACTCGCATTTACATTTTTTGCATTTAATCACGTGGTATCCACCAAGGTAATTTCTTAACTATCTTTGCACGCCTAACGTGATTAGGTTCTTTAGGATTCTTTTCTCTGTAATCCTTAATTGCTCTTAATTGTTTTTTAGTTAATTTTTCTGCCATTAAAAGTCTCCATTATAAAATCAAACAAAGGATGAGGTTCACCAAGATCTGGCTTTGCTACTTTACCATATCTGCCCATAGCAAGACCTGATTCATCAATCCAAACACATTCATCACAGTAATTAGGATTTTTTTTACAGTTTCTTTTGTGTTCTTTAGCTTCTTCGCTATCACAAAACCAACTCATTATTTTTCCTCCTTTTCCTCTTTAGCTTCTTCAACTAATTTATTTAGATAATCTCTAAATTTTTCATCATTTTTGTTAAAGTTAATATAATGTACTACCATGTCAGTTAAACTCTTAAGAGAGTTACCAACTTGAGTCATATAATTAGCTAAAAAGTCAAACCTTCTTTGTATTTCTTTATTAGTTATATTTTTATATTTAGCCATTTTCCCTCCTAGTTTATAAAGCGCAGCACCTAATCTCACTTGCTTTTATTAGTTGCTTTTTACTATATCAGCCCGCAGTCTTCGACACTGCGCTTTAATTTTTATGCTAATTTCCAAGTATGTACTTGTTTCCCGTACTTACCTAGTTTAGTTATATCAGTTTTAGTTAATTTACCAGCACTAGTTAAATCTGTAATAGCTCTTCTAATGCTTGTTATAGGCCAATGAACATCTTGATCATTTGCAAAATCTTCAATATCAAATGGTGTAAGACCTTCATTTGGAAACGCTTGAAATATACCAAGAATTTGATCTTCTTGCTTCATTGTAGCATTTCTACTGCTTTGCAGAGTCTCCCCTGTTTCATCATTAGTGTTGTAATACATAATTACTCCTTAGGTTTTATTGCTTCTAACACTTCAATAGCTCCATTTAATTTAATAAGAGCTACTTCCATTTGACTTCTTTGCGTATATAAATCAGCCAATTTTTCAGCATGTTCCCATTTTTCTTCTTGATTTGATTTCTTTGCCATTATAATACTCCCTTTTCTATTCTTACGTTATTAACTGTTAATCGAGCAAATAAATGCTCTTTTTCTCTATTTTTATCTGATTTAATATCTATAATCTCTACAAGACCTGTTTCTTTGTTTTTGTATGGTTTTAAAGATATTAATTTATTTGCATTATATGCAATCCTAAATGAACCTCTAGAAGATGATATGTCCATACCTTCTTTGAAAGCTGCCTTACTTACCTCACTAACAGCAAACACAATTACATTTTGTCTTACTGCAAGTTCCATAATAGCTTGAGATGCTTCCTCAACTTTCATATTGTTATCCTTCTGTTTGCTCTTAAATAGGCCCAAATGGTCAACAATTACTATTTCTGGTTTAACAGGTAGGCTAGTGATTCTTCTTTCTAATTCATGCGCATATGGAGCTGAATAGTCTACAGTTAGCCATTCAAACCTTTTATCCATACCATTTTTCATTTGTTTATAATGATCAGCTAACTGATGTTCATCCCACCCCATCTCTATTTGCACAAATCTAGACCATATTTGTCTTGGTGACATCTCCATTTCTACAAAATACGTAGGTCTCTTAAAGTAATTAACCCAATTTTGCAATAACATAGTCTTCATACTAGCAGGTGGAGCTTGTATTATGACAGTTTCGCCTGGATATACAGGAAACTCCTGCCCATATGGCTCACCTAGATTTAAAGGCTTTAGATCTTGAGCGTAAAAGTTTATAAGTTCATCTTCCATGCTACTAGAATCCATCATATTTTCTGCTTTAGCTCCTCTATGTAATGTACATCTAGAGTCACAATAAAACTTTATAACTGGATCATCAGCACCATATCTATAACCTTGACCATCATGCCCTGTATAACAACCTTCTACAATGTTGTCCATTTCTTCTTTCTTAAACTCACTTTGAGCATCTTGACTAACTCTTACACGCCAATCTTCCATTATAAGTCTTACTATATTTTCTGGAAAGTTCCATCTAAGATGTGAAGCTATTCTAAGAGCTACCATGTGACGTTTACCATGCGGTGCACCATCTAACATTTTTTGTATACAAGTTGTAGAAACAGGGTCTCTAGTACTTCTAACTTTAACTTCAGGTTTTTCTTTAGGTTTTTCTTTATCTGTTACATCAAATATTGGAGCGTTCATTTCAATATCTTCGTATTCTATATTTCTAGGCTCTGACGCTAATTTGATTAGCTCTTCTTTAAATACTTTATCTGATGAAGACAATATTTGTAAGTTATCTTCTATACACACTTTATATAATCCAGATTTAGTATTTTTAGTATTTAATAGACGTATGATTCTTGTTTTGTCAGTAACAGAAGGATCTGCAAATTCATAAATACCAGCTTTAGTTAGCTCTTCTTTTACTCTTACGTGTAAATTAGGACTTGGTTCCCATTTAAATGCAGATTTATGTATACCAACATGAAAACCTGTTCCACTGAAATATACTCTATAATATAAACCACAATCATCTAATACATTTGATAGTCCCATTAATTTATCTCTAGCATCTCTTATATTTTTACCATCAACATCTAAAATAAACTCTTCTGGCATAAATATATTACCATCATATCCTGATAAACTTTCTTTTTTAGCATAATACGCAACAACACTTTCATCATAATCATATAAAGATACAAATAGATCAGTGTCAGTACCTTGTAATTCCCAGACTTCATCTTTAGATTGAAAATTACCTCTATTGCTAACTCCAAATGCTATTTCTTTAATCATCTCCATGTAAATTCTCCCATTCATGTGGCTTAGTAATAAGTATTGTTAAAACTAATCCTACTATTAATAATAGTATTATATATAAAAGTATCTCAAATATCATTTTTTTGCTTCCTCCCTTAGTCTAATTTGATGTTCATATCTTGCACGTTTAATTTTCATTCTTATTGTCATGTGTGTATATGAATCACCTTTCAAATTATGCCCTAATTTAAGTTTTTTAGGGTCAATGTTAATAAAATGCATAAATTCTGTTGCTCTCATAATCCTCCTTAATTTTTGGTAACTCCTGCAACTTCCAGCCAGGCAATGTTCAACGTATGATAACTCATAAACAATAATCGGAATCTAATGGAATATAGATTTCTGAAATGTCAGATAGTAAACTGAGTACTATCTAGGGAGTTTTTACACTGTTACCAAAATCTTTTATATAGAGAGCCTCACATATTCCTAAAAAGGACCAGTTATTGGCTCTCTATAATTAACGATTACCTACTCACTTAGAAAGGTATCTCGTCACTCTCGGAGGACTCAGAAGATTGAGAGACTTCTGATTTACTATTTAATTTAGGCTTAACAAATTTCTCAAAGAAATCTATAGCTTTACCCTTCCAGTAATTTACATCATCTTCTTTGAATGATTCTACAGCGTTTGTAAATTCTGTAGGAGCAGTCTTAGATAATACTCTAGAATATTTACCATCTTTATAAAAGTAAACATTCATCTTTTTACCTATTAAAGCTTCTTCGCTATCATCCATTTTAACGACTTTAGTACCATCAGGACCTTCTAATGCACTACTAATACCAGCATTAGCAAATCTATATATTTGACCGATAGCAAATTCTTCGCCATCACTGCCTGTTTTAGCGTAAACTCTCATATTAAAGTTATCTGGGTATTCATCAAAGTAAATGTCTATGCATTTTGTACCATTCCATTCACCATATTTAGCTTTTGAAACTACAAGTTCATGCCAACCAGTGGAATATTGATTATTACCACCACCTGACTTAATTGTCATTGTTCTCATTTATTCTCCTTTATTAAGAAATTGATTGAGCATCGTCATCATATTGAGCGATACCTACTATTGCTGATAATCCATATCTTCTGCCATATGTAATAGCAGAACCTACACCTTGAGCATCTTTCTTAGCCAATGGAAGTTTAACTTTAGATCTTATCCATTGCCCAGAAGAGTGCATTAATGTTGTTGTTACACATACAGCTCCCATAATCATTTCATTACCTTGACTTACAGATAAACCATGTTTACTTAAGTATGGAAATGAAGATTTGATTACTGCATGTAAGTCTGCATAACTAGACTTAAAGAATGGGTTTGTACTTTCTTTCTTTGCACCTTCCATTTCAGATTGAGCTTTAGCTAATGCTTCAGCTAACTTATCTATTTCAGGTGATTTCCATTCATCATGTCTTCTGTCATGAGATTCATCAAAAGATTTCTCATTTGATTCGTTTTTGGCTTTTGCTTCTAATACATTTTTAGCAATACCATTTTGCTTAGAAATATCTACGTTATTCACGCGCTTCCTCCTTGTGTTATTAAACAGGGCAGAAAATAGAGGTATTCCACCCTGTTCTTGTGCTATACATTATTAGAACCTTCGATATGAAGGGTCTGTAATTTAAGAAACTAATTTCTTTTTATCAAGTATTAATGTTGAA
>TARA_R100000278_G_scaffold21384_1_pt1 | contig 26829 bp, 45 predicted proteins | sample TARA_R100000278 | Tara Oceans TARA_R100000278 (sample SAMEA2620755) | marine metagenome | biome: marine biome (ENVO:00000447); feature: deep chlorophyll maximum layer (ENVO:xxxxxxxx); material: "saline water (ENVO:00002010), including plankton (ENVO:xxxxxxxx)" | depth 66 m | reverse complement strand
TCAGCAAACATCTTTTTCAAATGCTGATGGAGAGGTTATATTTAGGGATTTCCAACAGAATATGTGTATTAGTGGCACACAAGCACAAAGAGTTGCTAAAACATTATTATTTCAATCAAGAAACGAACTAACAATAAAATTAAATACAACTCTTAAAGGTTTGCGATTATTGCCTAACGATAGGGTAAGGGTAACACATTCAAGGTTTGGATTTACAAATCAGATATTCAAAGTCAATGAAGTATCCATAGCATCTTCTGCTGATACAGGAATTGCTGTTAGTTTATTATTAAGAGAAGATACTTCTCAAGCCTATGACTTTGATGTCAATTCAGAAATGGTCATTGTAGACCCAACACCAGATACAGATTTACCTACATTCAGAACAGTTGCTACACCAACAATCTCATCTTTTGCTAATGTTGGGGATTTGAATAATGATGGTACATTTTTATCAAGTGTTAAAGTGGTCTTTGCAGAAAGCACAAGTGGTTTTATAAAAAAGACTATCATTGAATTACAAGCACAATTATCTGGTTCATTTGTTACTGTAGATACACAAGTTGTTGAGTCTGGAATAACAGAAACAAGATTTGGTGGTTTGATTGTAGGAAGAGTTTATAGAGTTAGAATTAAATGTGTTTCTTTTGCAGATGTTGAAAGTGCTTTTGCCACATCTTCTAATCTTACAATTACTGCCGATACAACAGCACCTAGTGCTTATACTGCATTAACAGCAAATGCAGTTGCTGGTGGTGCTGAACTTGTTTTTACAAATCCAAGCACTGATGATTTTAGAGGTGCAGAATTTGTAATGAGAACTGGAACTGGAAATCCAAACTCTGGTGGAGATGCAACAATCAATTTTTCAGTTGCTGGTGCAAAATCCAAAGCCATGAGGATTACAAGACAAAATCTAACTGCTGGTACACAACAAAGGTTTTGGATAAGGTCTACAGATTTTTCTGGTAATGGTAGTGCATTTTTTCCAGATAATGCAGATGGCATAACTGCTACACCAACCAGTGGACAATTAGATGTAACAAATTCTAGTGGCACAAGCATTGTTTCTGGTGGTGTTGCACAATTAGGTGCATTTGGAACTATTAGTCAAATAACAAGTGGCAATGTTGCTAATTTAGTCGCTGACAATGCAATCATTGCTGGAAAGCTATCTGCAAATGCAGTTGTAGCCGATAATATAGCTAGTGGTGCTATAACATCAGCAAAGCTAACAACTTCTTCTGCTGTCATTACAGATACAGCACAGATAGCAAATGCAATAATTACAAGTGGTAAAATCTCATCTATTGATGCTGGTACGATTACTGCTGGTAATTTAAGTGCGAATAGAATATCTGGTGGTACATTAACAATCGGCAATGTAAATGTTTCTGGTGCATTTAATGCTTCTAATATTTCAGATGCTGTTATTACACAAATAAAAGGTGGTACAGTTGCATTAACGAACAGTAGTGGATTTAATGTTACCAATTCAATGAGTACGATTGGTTTTCCATTTAATGCAACTAATGACTCTAGTTTTAATACAAAATATATAGCAATACTTCATATTGTAGGAGTTAATGTTTCCTATAATACTAATGATGACCAAAGCACTTCTGGTCATGGGATTACATTATCTCATTCTGGTGTTGGTAATATTGCAACATCTGTTAGTGTTTCTGGTAGAGCAGAAAGAAAAACAAATACTGTTATCGGCTTATCAAGTTCAACACTTACAAAAGGAGGTTCAATAAGTTGTACTCTTAACGTAACTAATTTAGGTACAGGAACAGCTAATGTTTTGGTTATAGAGTTTAAATCGTGATGTTTGTAGCAATTAAAGACAATAAACCGATAGCATGGTCAGACTCAGAAATAGAGGTAGATACTGATGGTGTTACTTATATTGAGACAGATGACGTTCTTACAGGAATGCCAGACCATTATGACTATGATGCAAGTACAAAAAAATTTACAAAAAACAATAAAGGTTTATTTTTTGATGTAAGAGAAAAAAGAAATAGGCTATTACAGGATAGTGATTATACACAATTATCTGATAGTGTACATAAAGGAACTAAAGAGGATTGGAAAACTTATAGGCAAAAGTTAAGGGATATTACTAAAGATGTTAGTAATCCAGATGATATAACTTTTCCAGAGGAGCCAAAATAATGACAGTAGAACCAGTATTCTTTTGGAATTTATTATTAACTCTTGTAATTGCACCAGCAGTTTTTATCTTTCGTGCATTACAACAAGAAGTAAAAAGGATAGATATTCTTTTAAATAAAACAAGAGAAGATTATGCCAAAAGGGATGATGTTACTCAAGCAATCAATCGGTTAGAGGAGAAAATTGACCGAATATTGGAGAAATTAAAATGAATATAGGAAAATTAAAAGACCAGCTTATTATATCAGAGGGAGTTGTCTACAAAACTTACAATGATATTTTAGGTCTGAAAACTTGTGGAATAGGACATTTGTGCAGAGAAGGTGAACCAGAATTTGAACTGCCACTAGGTACAGAGATATCAGAAGAAAGAGTTACAGAGTTGTTTGAACAAGATATTCAGACAGCCATAAACGATTGTAAAAAAATTTATGATGATTGGGATAAGTTACCAGAGACAGTACAAATCGTATGTTGCGATATGATGTTTAATCTTGGATATCCAAGGTATAGCAAATTTGCCAAAACTATATCTCATATAAGAGATGGTGAGTGGCTCAAAGCCAGTTCGGAGATGCTTGACTCGAAATGGGCAAGGCAACTGCCAAAAAGGAGCAAACATTTATCTGAGATGATGGCTAGTGTTGCAGATGAATGACATGGCTATTAGTAGTATTTTTAAGTGGTACAGTACAGGAAAGTGTCTACTTCAGTGATTTGGATTCGTGCCTTAGAATTGCACAAAAGATTAGATCGCAAAACCTCGATCCATCTCTCGCTGGGGATAGCAGAATTTGGGTCAAGGCTTATTGTGTACCTAAAAGCTTTCCTAAGAAAAAGGAATAGTAATGCTAGGATATGATAGAAAAGCTAGAGATGATTACAGAAGATACAATTACAAGAAAACTAAAAAGACTTGTTTGAGGTGCAGAAGAGATTTTATTTCTATTACAAAAACTATCTTTTTGTGCAATAGTTGTAAAAAACAGTTTGAAGATTATGATTTAAAATTATGTATGAGTACAGGGTACAACGAATAGTCAAAGTTGTTGATGGCGATACTGTTGATATTGTCATTGATTTAGGTTTTTCTTTAACCAAAAAAGAAAGAGTTCGATTATCTGGTATTGATACACCAGAAAGCCGTACTAAAGATTTAGAGGAAAAAAAGCTAGGTATCGATGCAAAAGAGTTTCTTGAAAGACGTTTGCATGAAACTATAGAGAATTTGATTGTTAGAACAGAAAAAGATGGAAAATATGGTCGTATGCTTGGTGAATTTATTGTTGATGATCTAAGTATAAATGAAGAAATGTATGATAGAGGTTATGCTTGGAAATATGATGGTGGCACAAAAGAGAAAGATTTAGTAGAGCTAAAAATTAAAAGAGGAATAATAAAAGAGGTTTAGTTTGATTGAAACTAGCACAGATTATTTTGATTTAAGATTGAAGCAAGGTTGTTGTCCAAGATGCAATGTAAAATTAATGTTTGTAGAAGTTCATGGTCATTATCAGTGTATAGTTTGCAAAAGTGTAATAGACGATTGTTGCAATGGTGAACAAGCACAAGAAATACATGAACAGAAAACAAGTAGCCGAATATTTAATGGTTTCTCAAGCGACAGTAACAAAAATGGTACAGGATGGATTGTTAAAAGCAGAAATCAATAAATACCAATATAAGTTTTTAAAAGCAGAAGTTGAAGAATATAGAAATAAAAATACAAGAGTATTGAAACTATGATTGAACAAACAGTTAGTGGAACAGAAGAGCATTTTGAAGATGGTGAAATAATAATTGAAGAAGGTGCATTTACTGGTTTTGAAGGTAAAACAATCAACATAACAGATAACTCTGGTGGTAGTGATGTAGAAGCTGGAATACAGTTCATTTACAACATGAGAGAGCATTTAGTGGATATAGGAATAGCAACTGTATATGGATTAGTTGTCTATGCTTTATTTTTATGGATAACAAAAACTATTAAAGGAGATTAAGAGGAAGGTTTACATGGGTGTCAGCCTTCCTCACCAACTATGGGGGGTGTCTGTTTCTTTTAACATTTAATTTAAGAAAGGCTTCCTTTGATTATTGTTAAACAAAATGTGATAAAATTTTTTGCAGATTAATCCCCCCACCAAATAAGGAGAATATATGTTAGGACTAGGAAATCTTATTTCACCAATCGCTAATTTAGCTGGAACATGGATACAGGGAAAAGTTGATAAAGCCAAAGCCGAAACAGATATAAAAGTTGCCAAAGCACAAGCTGAAGCAGAAGTATATCGTACAGAAGCAACATCTGAAATGCTCATGGAAAAAGAACTTACATCACAAATGGGTGATAGTCTCAAGGATGAAATGTGGTCAATTTTATTTGCTGGAATATTATTGGCTTGTTTTCTTCCTTGGACACAGCCTTATGTAAAAGATGGATTTATATTTTTAGATGAAAACTGTCCTACTTGGTTTTCGAATATGCTTTATATTATTATTGGTTCGGCATTTGGAATGAGGTTCGGAAAGCAAGGTTTAAAAATACTCAAATCAAAAAATGGCAAAATTAAGTAATAAACAAAATACTCGATTTGGTGGACTTGTGGCTGTTCTTTCTGGTCGTGAGCCTTATGACTACATAATGAAGGATTTAAGGGAACAGGGGTTCGTAGGAACAAGCCACAATGGTGTTTTTCTTACTGAAAAAGGTATGAATGAAAAAGATAGATTAGCTACACTGGCTGGTTTGATGGTTGAGAAGGATAGAGCTTTTGCCTTAAAAGCCAAGAAAAAAATTGAACAATAGCTAGAATGTCATATATTTAGGTTAATCATACGATTAGATTTCCCATCTGGGTTTACAAGGAATAATAATGATAGACCCAGTAACACTTACAACTGCGATTGGACTTGCTAGTTCTGCATACGGACAAGTAAAAAAACTTGTACAGGCTGGTCGTGAATTTGAAGAGATTTCGGAAAGTCTGGGAAAATGGATGACAGCAGTTTCCGATATAGACAACATTAACAAACAATCTAATAGTCCAAGTACATTTGATAGATTGTTTAATGGCTCTGTAGAAGAAGTAGCTCTTAAAAGTTATTCAGCAAAATTACAAATCAAAAAGCAAAGAGAAGAACTTAAAAACTGGATTGTAGGTCATTATGGGTTAGCTGGATGGGAAAACCTACTCAGAGAAGAAGGTCGTATCAGAAAGCAGAGAGCCGAAGCTGTATATCAAATTGAAGAGCAAAAAAGAAAGATAAGAGATTACTCAATTATGGGGTTTGCGATTCTCATTGGATTATTGGCGATTGGTTGGATGGTTTGGCTAGTTAGTATGGATGTCAGTTCGAGATGATTATGCTTTACAATCTAATTTATTATTTACTTATTTTTATCTGTATTTTTTCTGTACTGGCAATAGTGGTTTTTGCCAGAGACAAAGAGCATACGACTTGCAGATTAGCCAAACAGTTACTAGAAAATAAAACTAGAGTTTGTGTTTATGTCGGTGCAAACTATACTCAATGGAATGAATATGTCTCAATAGGTGCTGGTGAGTGTCCAAGAGAAATAAGGTGCAAATACAGACCAAATGAGAAACCATTTACACTGAAAAATGTGATTAAAAGTATAAAGGACAGTTTTAAATGACACAAAAAAAACTACAAACAAAATCAAAGTTTAATGATTTAGATGTCAATAATGATGGAATCGTAAGTGATGCTGAATTAGAAATGGCAGAAAAGCTAACAAGACTAGAGAATAACGATAAAAAAGATGACCAGATAAGAATAATGGCTATGATATCGCTTTTAAGTGTCATAGGGCTGGTTTTATTGGTTTTATCCCCAATTATACCAGATAGCCGAGTTGAGCTATGTACGGCTCTTGTATCGACATACATAGTAACAAATTTAGGTATTTTAGCTACGTTTATGGCAACCAGTGCATGGAGCAAGAAAAACGGCTCATAAAAAAAAGAATTGCAATAGCGAATCGAATAAGATAGAAAGGATTATTGTTTGAAAATATAATATTTTTTTCAATCATTCTCTATGTTGAACTTTGTAAACCCCCTAGAAATAGGGGGTTTCTTCATTTAAATGGCATAAATACCAAAAAAAACACATTTTGTAGTTGAAATACACAAAAAAGTGTTTATTATAGTACCTATAGTTAAAACACACAAAGTACAAAGAAAGAGAAAAAAATGACAAGATTTCCAAAAGAATTTAAAAGCAAATTACCTTCATCACATTCTAATGCACCTTATAGCGATTATGTTAATGCTAAAGGTTCAGATAAATCAGCACATTTTCATTTTGAAAGAGAAACAGATGGTTCATTCTTAGGTTATGCTACAGAAAGACCAATCTGGAATGTAAAGTATACAGTTGATGGTTTTAATTATGAAGTTGTCGGTTGTGTTACAGCATTTGATGGTGATGAAGTTAGATGTACTTTTAGATTACCAGAACAATTTAATCCTTTCGGTGAAGATGAAAATGTTCAAGAATTTACAGCTTCTGGTTCGCATCCTTTTGAAGCATTCGAAAATGCTGTAGGTCAGTTTGTTGTATTTTCAATAAATGCAGATAGAGGTGGAGTTCTTTAAAATACCATAAAAAATAATACTAAACCCCTACTTCGGTGGGGTTTTTTTTATTAAACTACATTTTGTAGTTGAAATACCTAAAAAATAGTTTATATAAGTAAGCATAGTTTTAATACACAAATAACAAAGCATAAAGAAAGCGAGTAAAAAATGGGAATGTTTAGTTGGCATACAAACGATACTAAAAGAGTAATATGGGTATCTGGTTATAAACAAACGTCTACAGTCTATCTAATAGATAACAAAGGTAATCAATGGAAAGAAGATAACTACCAAGGTTATGGAGTATTTGGTGGCAAAGATTACTATGAGTTAATGGCAGAAATGAATGGTTTTACTAATAGAGATGAAGCTATACATTTGGAAAGTCTGCACAGGGGGGATAAAGGTTTAGATTATTTGTTCAACTTAGATGAACAACATAATTTCAAACAATATGTATCTAATGAAGAAGTTTTATTTCCTAACTTAGTATCTAATCCAAATAAAAAATGGACTAACAAGCCACCAAAAGACCATGAAAATCAAGGTTGTGGGAGATAATATAATGCAGAAAATGAAATTTGAAACTGCAAAAAAAATTCTAACAAAAAGAGCCGAAGAATTTTATGGTAAAACATTGGAATGGTTGATTAATCAAATGGATAATGGATTTGATGAAAACCAAACAATTATGAAATGTTACAAAGTTTTTAAACAGGGGAAAAAATAATGGAAAAAATACAAACTCAAAAGCCGTTTCATTATCAATCTGAAATGCATAAAAAGTTATCAAAAAATAATCCAGAGAGATATGCAGTAGAATTAGCATTGCATGGATTATCAATAGGTAGATATCAGATTAACGATATGTGGGTAAAAGGTGAGATACCAGAAGAGTGTCGTGATAAGTTTACCAAAGCAATCAAAGAACTTCATGTAAAAATAGGAGAAGATTATGGCATCTAATAATCCTTTTGAAGTTCATGGCATAAGCCATCTATCAGCAAGTAATATAAATTTATTTGTAACTGATAAAGCAAAGTGGATAGCACAATATCTTTTCAAGATGAAGGATGAAACAAGTCCAAGTGCTATCAGAGGTAATGTTCTGGAACATTGTTTAAATCTAATAAAAAATAATGATGATGAAATACGTTCTGGCAGTAAATATGTAGAGCATCATGTACTGCATAAAAAATTCAATGAGGAATGTGTAGCAGAAGGTTTTGATTTGGATGATGAGAAAGTTCAGAAAGAAGCTGATAAACTTTTTAAATACTTTCACAATATGCTCTACTGTTTTGTAGATTGTAAAAACTTCAATCAGTATCAGCAGAAGATATTTTTGAACATCTGGGATTTACCAGTGCCATTTATAGGCTATACAGATTTTATTACTAATGATGAAGTAATAGACCTTAAAACCACTCTTAGAATGCCCTCAGAGCCTTCTGAAGGGCATAAAAGACAGTTGGCTATGTATCAAATGGCTTATCAAGATAAAAACTGTTCTTTGTATTATGTATCCCCAACAAAATATAGAAAGTTTAGACATAGTAAAAGAGAACTACAGTATTATAGTGAACAAACTAAACAGATTTGTTTCGCTATTCAGAAATTCTTGTCTATCAGCAATGATAAAGAAGAATTAGCATCCTTAGTCTACCCAGACTACGATTCATGGATGTGGTCAGAAAACTTTAAACTTAAAGCAAAGGAAATATGGAGATAGTATGGAAGAAAATGTAACAATTCCAAAATCAAATCTTTTTAGATTTATCTGGTCAAACTTAAAGCAAGAAACACCAGTAGAAGAAGTTGAGTACAAAACCCACAAGAGGAAGGTTGGCGAAAAGTGGGAAGAATATAAACTCTCTTATTACAAGTGGAGTTCTTGCTGGAAGAAGCTGATGGAAAAATATCCAGATGCGACTTTTAAGTTCAGAGAATTTGAAAGAGATGGCAAAGTATATGATGTAATGTACTATGCCGATACAAGTGCATCTGTTCACTGCACAGTGACAATCAATGGTGTTGAAAGAGATATGTGGCTTCCTGTAATGGATTTCAGAAATCAATCAATACCAAATCCATCGTCAAAAGATATCAATGATACCAAAATGAGATGCTTGGTAAAATGTATTGCCATGTTTGGACTTGGCTTTGATCTCTATGACGGAACTTTTCAGCAAAGAAATGGAGATAAATAAATGGAAAGTGTAAAAAAATATGATGAAACCAATAAAGGGGTTTTATTCAAAAACACTGATGAATGGACTATTTCACACACTGGCAAACTTAATGTCGATGGTGAAGATAAAAGAATTATCGGTGTAAAAAGAAAGAATAAGTTAGGTGAAGAAATTCTGGAAACTTATGTTGCAATGGGTACTTTGAAGAAAAAAGAAAAGTCCAAAGATACAGACCCAGATGCACAGGGAGTTGCTAATGTTTTTCAGACACTTGAAAACAGACTTCTTTCTGGCTGGAATCAAACATCAATGGATGGCAACAAAAGGTTAAATTTAAGCCTTAAAAAGTTTGAAGGTGAAAAGTTGACACCACCAACACAACCAGAGCAAAAATTGCCAGAAGCAAAATCTGACGATAGTTCCACAGATTTAGATGATGAGATTCCATTCTAATGATACCTAAACAGCCAAGGTTTGTTTCTAAAAAGCATTTGCAATTTGTAGCAAGTCAAAAGTGCTGTTTAGCTTTTAACTTATTTTGTGGGGGTGGTGTACAAGCTCACCACCTTCTCAAGCCTTGGAATGGTATTCGTGGCATGGGAATAAAAGCTAATGACAAGAATGTCATTCCACTTTGTTATCATCACCATGCAGAACTACATGACAAAGTTGGTGATGAAGAGAAATTTTTTACAAATTATAAACTTCCAAAAGAGTTTGGAAAAATGGTGGCTGTTTATTTATGGACAATTTCACCAGAGAATGAGGGGAATAATGAATAATAAATTTAGTTATGGTGACTTTTCACCATGTGGAAATTTTCAATTTAAAACAGTTGAAAAAAGAACAAAGAAAACAGGACAGCCGTTTTTTTGCAAAGCTGAAGATTGTTGTTTGAAAGATCGAAAGAATGAACAATGGATTCGTAAAGAAAATTTTGCAGAAACAAAGCAGAAAAAATTGGAATGCGATAGAAGAATAAGAAAAGAAAAAGCAGAGATGCTTAACAATCTTAAAAAAGAAAAAGGTTGTCAAAGTGAATTGCTGGGGATGGGAAAATGCAACCATACAAAAGATTTACCAAAACCACATTTGTCTTTGCAGTTTCATCACATGGATAAAGATAAAAAATTTGAAAATTTATCCAGAATGGTATCAAGAAATAAATGGGAAGATATTCATAAAGAATTGAATAAATGTATTGTTCTATGTGCAAACCATCATTTGCAGTTAAATATAGGTGACTTATGATAGATGATGAGAAGGTAGAAAAGGCTGTTCAATGGCTCACAGAAAATGCTAGTACGTCAGCAAATGCCAGAGCGACTAGAATATACCTAGATGAGTATAGAAAGTCTCTGAAAGCTCTTATAATGAAGGAACATCTTGATAAACCAGTATCTGCACAGGAAAGAGAAGCCTATGCAGATGAAAAATATCATAAGCATTTAGAAGCCTTGCGAATCGCAGTGTTTGAGGATGAAAAACAGAAATTTCTAAGAGTTGGAGCAGAAGCTGTCATTGAAGCATGGAGAACTCAACAAGCTAACAATCGTACAAAAATATAATAAAATCAGTGACTTAGATAGTTTTTAATATTCACTGCATAAATAAAACTACAAAAAAGGTATTTAATGCTTGATTTGTGTTCTGTAAAATACGATTATAATGGCAAGTTCAACAACAGAGAGAAAAAAATGACAGATACAAAAAAGCAATTTCACACAGTAAATGGTAATGATTTCAATAAAAGTAAGTCTACTTATATTATTCGTACTAATGGTCTAAATTCTAAAATCTACTGTCTTTATTACAATTATCCTAAATGGAGTGGCTACACAAATGAGAGTGGTAACTTTGTAGGTAGAGTAGAATGGAAACAGGCTTATTGCAGAAATCTTTCAAGAGATTTAGAAAAGGCAAAAGCTAAATTTCACGAATTATATTCAGACCACGATGTTAACCTAATTGTTTGTAAAGCTGATAAGCTCAATGATTATACTGAAACTGGTATTGATTGGGATGAAGTAGAGCGAGAAAAAGCTATTAGATTAGCAAAGCAGATGAAGAGAGAAATGGTCTGGGCAGAGTGTAAACTTATCAGATCACTTAAATGGTCTGTAAAAAAAGGCTTCAACAACATCCAAAGTCTTAGATCAAAATTTGTTGGTAGTGTTGGTGATAAGATTGAAGTTACTGCAAAGATTTTATCCAAGATGCACTTCGATACTGAGTGGGGTAGTTCTACATTGACTACTCTTGTTGATGATAATGGTAATGTCTTTACAAACTTTTCTGGTTCAGCACCATTTTATTTACAGGATAGCAAAAACAAATCACCTTTTAAGGGTATGGATTATGTTTGTGAGGAAGGCGACACTGTGAAGTTTTCAGCAAAGATTAAGTCTCATAAAGAATACCAACCTAAAGATAAGCCATTTAGCATTAGTCAAACTAATATTTACTTTGTGAAGAATGCAGAGCTTGTCAAAATGGGTGTTGAAAGAGATCAATACCAGTGGTCAAAATGGAAAAAACAGGAAGAACAAAAAGGAGCATATAGAACTGCTCAATATAACAGATGGCTTAAAACTTCAAATGCGAGGTGGTCATAATGAGACAGATTATCAAAGGTATTGTGGAAGCCGTATTATTTACGGCTTTCATGGTGAGCTTGTACATGGGCATGATTATGTTCTGTGCATTAAATGACAAATGTTACAACGTAGAAATGGGAGATAAATATGGAAATGATTCAAATTCCAGCATTTCTGGATAGAGGAAATCCAGAGTGCAAACTTTATATCGGTAATAAAAATACTGAGGTATCAAATTCACACAGGAAATTTGTAAAAGATTTTTCCGAAGTACATAAAGAGTGCAGAAAATTAACTGCTAACTTTAAAAGCAAATTAGCTTACGAAGTTATTCAATATGTCAGAAGAGGTTTTGATACATTTGGTAAAATTAAAAAGGTATGTGATGCACTGCCTAATTTTGGAACAGTATCAGTTCGTGAATTAAAATCGGCTATACGTTATGCCAAAACAAATAGAATACCAATGCCAAAAGTAATTGGTAGAGGTAAAAAGAGACAGACAATTATTGTTTACAGAATATTGTCTATCAAAGGCAAAACTTATGAAGTGGTAGATGTTTAATGACCAGATTTTCAGATGAATTTATTAATACTGTTCATACTTATTACAATGAAAATAAGGGAAAGTATAAATACACTGAGAAAAGTGGTGTTCATAAAACGACTACAGTTCACAGAAAGTTTGGTCTTAAAGATGTTGCAGAACATTTTAACTTAACTATCGGTCAAGCCAGAAGAATTATTTATGTTAAAAAATCTTAGACATCGAGAAACTAAAAATGACCTTCTTAATGAGGACATTATTATCAATGAAACATCTCATAGCTGGGATGTTTCTTTTTGCAAACTGCCTATTCAGTATAAGCTGGACTATGCTTTACTTAGAGAAGATGAAGTTGTGGCTTTTGCAGAGATTAAAAAAAGAAATAATACAATCTCTAAATACAGCACTTACATGATTTCACTTGGTAAAATATTAGCTGGTAGGCAGTTAACATCTGTTACTGGAAAGAAATGTTTTCTGGTTGTCGGTTTTACTGACATAACAGCATTCGTTAATATGGATGTTGACTTCACTACAAAAATGGGTGGTCGATTTGACCGAAATGATTGGCAAGATTATGAACCCACTTGCCATATTGATATTCATAAATTTAAAAAGTTAAACAAGAGGGGATAAAATGACAGAGATATTATTTGCAAATCAAGTTTTAGCTGGATTATCAAATCCAGACAGGGGTGTTTTTGCTTACTGCACTAACAAAAGGGCTGGTAGAAGAGACAGTAATAAAAATGCTTTGATGGCATCAAGGAGAGCTAGAAGAGAATTAGTTGATGCTCAGAAGTTCTTTATTGATAATAAATTACTAGAAGTAGCTAATCAGCTTTCACAGCAAAGTCCTAGCAAGTTAGTAGAGTTGGCTAAAAGAGCTATACCACCATTCAATAATATGTGGATTGAATGGGATGAAGTTCATAGACTTAACACTTTAGACACCTTCAAAACTGGTGAAACATTTTCTAAGATTGGTTATCACATACAAAAGATAAATGACCAGTTTTTCTACACAATGTATGGTTCTGATAAAAACTTCGAGAATGGCAAAATAGTTTGTGTTTCAAATGGCTTTTATTTTTCTAATGGTGATGAGTTTGGTGATGATTTTAGAAACAAAACTGATTGGGATAGAAATGTCAGCATAGACGATGAAAAACTTTTAGAATTATCCCAGAAGAAAACACTTAGTAATCTGTTAGGCAATAACTATTCAGAAGTAATGGAACTTGTTGAGAAAAAAGAACGTAAGGCATTTGATTGGTTTAAAAATCGAGTTGAAACTGCTCAAAGTCTTGGTATGGAGATGTTCTTAACTGACAAGCAATTTGGCACTGGATTTAACCATGACCTTATGAGTAAGCAAGTTGAATCAGATTTAAAAGCTATGGATGGTGATTTAAGACTTATTATAGCTCTCTTAGGTACTCTTAACTATGACCATATTGTCTATAATAATGCCAAAACCAATCCAAAGATTACCCACACTAGGTATGGAGTGATTGCACCAAAGCACACTTTGAAACTTGTTACTATTGATTTGCCAAAGCCAAATATCAGAAAAGTCTACAAAGGTATTATCAGTGGTATGGGTAGTCCTAAAGCAGAACACATGAGAAGAGGACACTGGAGAAGAAAGCCAGATGGTAACAGAATATGGATTGAGCCTATGAAAGTTGGCAGTAAAAAGAATGGCATAATTGAACATGATTACTTTCTCAGAGGTAGAGAGGAAAAGACAAATGTTTGATGCTTTAACTTGCCTAGCTACTGCCATCTATTTCGAAGCCAGAGGAGAGCCACCAGTGGGTAGAATCGCAGTTGCACAAACTGTTTTACAGCGAGTATATGACCATAGATTTCCAGATAATGTTTGTGATGTTGTAAAACAGGGAAACTATTATAGCTGGGATAATACAAAACCTATAAAGTGGGAATGCCAGTTTACATTCTGGTGCGATGGTAAACCAGAAAAGATTGATGATATGTTATCATGGGGTTTCTCATTAGATATAGCTGAAGCAGTGATGGCTGGATATTTGTTTGATGTTACAAATGGAGCAACTCATTATCATGCTTATTATGTCAAACCTAGCTGGTCAGAAAAGTTTACCAGAACTGTAAGAATAAATGACCACATATTTTATAGATGGGAGATGGAATAATGCTTTTTAGACATACTCATGTTGAAATTGAACATCCAACTATCAATAAAGTTACTCATACATTTACATCAGATTACTCTTTATCAAATCGAAAAAGTTCTTTTTGGATTGAGCCAAATGAACATCAAATCTTTTGTACTGATAACTGTTTAAGAAGAAGATTAGGTTACAGCATGAAAGAAATTGATATGGAAGCAAGTCGAGAATATCACAAAAAATATCCACCAAAAGTTGGTAATGAGGTAGTTGTATTTAATACGATGGCTGGTTTTTGGCATAAACAGCATAGAAGGATATCTGCAATAACAGATAGAGGGCGATTAATTGTTAAACATACTTTATGCTTTTATGCTGGTATTTCTTTTTGGAAATCTGGACAAAATTGTAAAGCACCAACTGGTCAAACTTGGCTAGTGCCTATAGAATTATATGAAGTTAAAGCACGAGGTGAGAATATTAGTTGTAAAAATATTTGTAACTTTAAAAAATATTCTATTCTTGAAAAAAAATACATTGATAGAGCTAATCGCCAACCATTATCTTTAGCAAAAAACAAGTTATCTCTCTCTGGTTCTGGTAATTTAAATACTGATATTAGGTCAGTACAAATTGAACCTAAAAGAGTTAGAACTGATAAAGATGGCAAATACAAAAGAGTTGAACGTAAACGTCTATCGTTACCAGACAATCCAAAATTAGAACTTGAAACAAATAAAATTTCTTTAGACGAAAGACGTAGAAGGTTAAAACTTCTTGAAAAAGGTATTATTAACAAAGAAAGGTGAAAAAATGAGACTTAAAAGTTTTATAAAAAAGAATGGATATACTTATGGAACATTTGCAAAAGAGATAAATGTTCCTATGAGAAATGTATCAATGTGGGCAAGAGGTGAACGATTGCCAAGGTGGAAAGATGCTAAAAAAATATTTGAAATTACTGATTATCAAGTTAATGGACAGGATTTATATGACCAACAAATACTTCGCAAAGAAGGTGACATATAAAAACATACAGTTCGACTCTAAAAAAGAGTATGAGCGATATGTTTATCTTGAAATGTTACTTAAAGAAGAAAAGATAAGTGATCTGGAAGTGCATCCAGTGTTTCCACTCATGGTTAATGGCACTAAGATAGGTCGTTATACAGCCGATTTCACTTATAAAGATAAAACTGGAAATGTGGTAGTAGAGGATGTCAAAAGCAAGTATACTAAGACTAGGGATTATTCATTAAGAAAAAGAATACTGGCTACTTACAATCCACCTATTCACATAAAGGAAATAATGTGAAATCTATCGTAGCAAGACAGATAATGGGTATAAATCTTAAAGGGGATAGAGAGAAGGATGATTACTATTCCACCCCTGTAGAAGCCTTAGAATCGCTTTTAAATGTAGAAAAGTTTCAAGGAGATATCTTTGAGCCATGCTGTGGTGAAGGACATATATCAAAACACCTAGTCAAGGAAGGTTATAACGTAGAATCTTCTGACTTGATGGATAGAGGGTATGGGAAAAGCAGAATTGATTTCTTGATGGAATATGAAAAAAGAGATAACATCATTACCAATCCACCATATAAAAATGCTCTGGAGTTTGCAAAGCACTCAGTATGGATAGCAGAAAAGAAAGTAGCACTGCTCTTAAAGATAACATTTTTAGAAGGATTGGAGAGAAGGGAATTTTTTGAGGAGAAACCACCAGTAAGAGTATGGGTTTTTTCAAGAAGAATAAGTCTCTGTAAAAACGGAGATGAAAACGTAGGCAAGGGAATGTTTTGTCTTGCTTGGTTTATTTGGGAGAAAAATTACAAAGGAAAAACGGAGATTGGTTGGATATGAGTTGGACTTCACTAGCATGGGCATCAAAACAAAAAGCTGGTTCTGGAAACAATAAATTAGTTCTTTTATCATTAGCAAACTTTGCAAATGACAAGAATGAATGTTTTCCCAGCATAAAAACACTTTGCAACATAACTGAATTGAGTAAATCTACAGTTATTAGATGTATAAATTCACTGGAAAAAGCTGGTTTGTTAAAGATTAAAAGAAGATTTATTGAGAGCGAAAACAATAACAGACAGACCAGTAACCTATATTTACTTAACATAGAGTATCATGCTGATACCACCCAGTGTCAGAATGACACCCCCCTGTATCACAGTGACACCCCCCCTAGTGTCACACAGACACCCCATATAACCAGTAATATTATTAACCTTAAAAAGAATAATAGTAATAGTTCAGAAGATGAGAATGAACAGTTAGGTAAGATGATATATTCTGGAATGTTTCTCAATAAGAAAAAGAAGAATGGATATTCAGAAGAGTTTGAAGAGTTCTGGAAAGAATATCCAAATAGACCAAATGATAACAAACATGGTGCTTATTTAAAGTTCCAGCAATCACTTAAAGAAATAAAGTATGATGATTTGCTAGAAAAGACCAAACTGTTTGCTAAATCACAGGCTAATGCAGATAAGAAGTTTATTCCACAAGCTAAAACATGGCTAAATCAGAAGAGATACAATGATGAGATAGCTGTAGAGAAGAGTGAATCAGACAGTTCAGATGATTGGGTTATTAGATACTGGAATAATATTGATACTGACAAAGAGAGGGAAAGATTTAGTAATGGAGTTTATTCTGCTCATGTAAAAAGACTTCTTATCGAAGGAAAAATTCACAATGCTGGTTAGATATGCTACACTAGAAGATGTAAAGTATATCGATGATTTAAGAAAGAAGGAGAGTCATAGTTTAGGTTTTATACCAAAGATGGCATTTGAGAGTGCAATCACTGGTCAAAAGAAATCAAATAATAGATGGTCAACAACTTGCAATGATAAACTCTGGGTAATAGAGGAGAACAAAGATTTAGTTGGATATCTATTGATGTCATTTGGTCAGTGGGCAAGAATAACCCATATAGCCATACAAGAAGATGCAAGGATGATCGAAAGAGGAAGGAAGTTGTTAACTGAAGGAGTTAATTATGGACATTTGGTTCGTGGTAGAACTACATTTGTATCTGGTTGTGCTAATGATCTTCCGAGTAATTATTTTTGGAAGGCTGTAGGCTGGAAGAAACTTGGCAATCGAAATGGAAAACATCATTCCAATATTTGGAAAAGTAACTCAAAAAGACAAATCAATGTCTATCACTATCAGCAAGGGGGATTATTCTTCAATGACCAACACCAGAACTAAGCTAGTCAACAGACGTATTAATGAAACATTCTCAATACAGAATGTTATGGGAAGTAAATTCTATTGCAGTGTAGGTTATGATAAGAATGATAAGATAAAAGAAATGTTCTATACAGCCAGAGGTAAATCTGGAAGCGACATGGATAGTATGCTCTATGATATGGGAGTGTTGGTTAGTATTGCTTTACAGAACGGAATAAAATTAGAAGAACTTTTGGATAGCTGTTGCAAGAATGAAGATGGTAGCTTTGCATCACCAGTAGGAAAAGCTCTGGAGATAGCTAAAAGTATGGAAAATTAGGGGGTACAACCATACATGGCACTATCATTCAACCCATCTGGTGAGCTTTATACGGAGTTATTTTAGGTATTTTTATAAAAATATCAGAGAAATTGTGATAAATGGATGATAAAGCAGTGATAAAAAATATTGATGATTTGAAAATTTTGGATTAGGTAATAGATATGGCAAAGGCTACAGCAGAAACTATTGAAAAGATAAGACAGGCTTATGTAGCTGGTGTTGAGACACCAGATGGTAGAGACTATCCCAGCATTGAAGAATTATCAAAACAATACAAGATACCAGCGATTACATTGTTTCGTAGGTCAGCAAAAGAAAACTGGAGAGAGCAGAGAGTAAAGTTTACTGAGAAACTTCAGCAAGATATTGACCAAGCAAAGCAGAAACAGCTTATTAAGGAGAATAAAGACTTTGATACAAACAACTTATCCATTGCTAAAAGGCTACAGGATGAGATTGTTTCGGTACTTAACTTATCAGAAAAGAAAAGAGAAGAGGGTATAGAGAAGCCTATGCTAAACCCATCATCATTGTACTCATTAGGAATGGCATTACAGACTTGCCAGAAAGTAGGAAGGTTAGCACTTGGAGAAACAACTGAAAATACCAGCATCAGTAACAAGTCAACAGTACGAGAGACTTTCGAGCTTATTGATGAAATCGTCAGAAACGGAAGTCGCAGTAAACAAAAAGTACATTGACTACTATTACACTTCCAGAGAAAAGCAACAAACACCTTTAGGCGATTGGAATGTCTGGCTTATATTAGCTGGTAGAGGTTGGGGAAAGACAAGAACTGGTGCTTCAGACCTAATAAACCATGCACTTAAATACGAGAATACCATCAATGCAGTTGTAGCACCTACTGCTGGAGACTTGAGAAGAGTTTGTTTTGAAGGTGTAAGTGGAATTATGGAGCTTATCCCACAAAAGTGTCTCAAGAATAATGACTTTAGCTCTTACAATAGGTCAACATCAGAAGTTCATCTGTTTAATGGAAGCAGAATAGTAGGATTTAGTGCAGAACAGCCTAACAGATTAAGAGGTAGCCAGTTTCATAGAGCTTGGCTGGATGAGTTAGCATCATGGAGATATGAAGATGCTTTTGACCAGCTAATGTTTGGATTACGTCTTGGTCAGAAGCCTAGAGCAATAATAACAACTACACCTAGACCAACTAAACTAATACAAAGCCTTTTAAAGCGATCTAACAGGGATGTTTATGTTACTAGGGGTTCTACTTACGAAAACGAAGATAATCTAGCACCATCAGCTTTAGAACAGTATAAAGAGCTATATGAAGGCACTAGACTAGGTAGACAAGAGCTTTATGCAGAGGTCTTAGATGATATTGAAGGTGCATTGTGGTCTTACAGTATGTTTGAGAACCACAGAATACATCAAGAAGAGCTTCCAGAGATGGCTAGAGTTGTTGTTGCATTAGACCCAGCAGTAACTTCATCAGACAATAGTGACGAAACAGGGATTATTGTAGCTGGTAGAGGGGTAGATAAAAGATTTTATGTATTAGAAGATGCGACAATCAAAACATCACCAGACAAGTGGCTTAAAAAGGCAATAGACCTATATTATGTTCATCAAGCAGATAGAATTGTTGCAGAAACAAATAATGGTGGCGATTTAGTAGAAAAGCTGTTAAGAACGATAGATGATAAGATAGCTTATAAAAAAGTCCAAGCATCAAGAGGTAAACTTGTTAGGGCAGAACCAATAGTGGCTTTATATGAACAGGGAAGGGTTAGTCATGTTGGCTCTTTAGCTTCATTAGAAGATCAGCTATGTACTTATGCTGGGGGTAGCAACTCACCAGATAGATTAGATGCCTTAGTCTGGGCATTGACAGAACTAATGACAAGTTCTGGTAACATATATTGGAGAGTCAGTTAATGAGCTTATTTGATAGAATAAAAAATGTTTTTGTGCCACAGCAACCAACCTTACAGACAAAGCAGTCACCAGTAGTGATGTATAACAATGTCAGTGGAGCTTATACCAGTAAGGATAAGTATGAGGACTTTGCTAAAGAAGGCTATCAGCAAAATGCAATCGTTTATCGTTGTGTCAATGAAATAGCTCAAGGAGCATCATCAGTACCATTTAAAGTGTTTGATGGCGATATAGAACTAGATAACCACCCATTAATAGACTTGTTAAATAGACCATCACCACAGTTTGCTGGTGTTGAGTTCTTCCAAGGAGTGTATAGTCACCTACTATTAGCTGGTAACAGTTATGTTTTAAAGACAATGGTAAGTGGACAGCCTAGAGAACTGCACATTCTAAGACCAGACAGGATGAGAATAAAGCCAAGTAAGACAAGAATACCAGATGCTTATGAGTATGTACTTAATGGTAAGGTCGTAGAAAGCTGGGATGCAGACCCAGATACTGGTGCATCAGAAGTCAAACATTTTAAAACATGGCATCCACAAGATGACTATTATGGATTATCACCATTGTCTGCTGGTGCAGTAGATGTAGACCAGCACAATATGTCAGCAAAACACAACTATAACCTATTGTTAAACGGAGCAAGACCATCTGGAGCAGTGATATTCAAGCCTAAAGATGAAAGTGGAATGACAGTTCAGCTAACAGAAGGACAAAGACAACAGCTTATGTCAGACTTGGACTTACGTTTTAGTGGCTCAAGCAATGCTGGTCGTACAATGCTGTTAGAAGGTGACTTTGATTTCAAGGAGATGGGATTGTCACCTAAAGATATGGACTTCATACAAATGAAGAATATGACAGCGAGAGATATAGCACTTGTATTCGGTGTTCCTAGCCAGTTAGTGGGTGTTCCAGACAACCAGACATACAACAATGTGTCAGAAGCCAGATTAGCCTTGTATGAGGACACAATTATTCCATTGCTTAAAAGAGTAGAGAGCGATCTAAATGAGTGGCTTGGTAATGATTTCAATGAGAATGTTAATATCAGATATGACATAGATGCTATACCAGCGATGGCTGAAAGACGTAAAAAGATATATGAAAACGTAGTACAGGCTGTCAGAGAAGGGATACTAAGCCGTAATGAAGCCAGAGATAGGTTAGGATATGAGCCAGTAGAAGGTGGAGATGAGGTCTATATTAGTGCAAATCTGTTTCCATTAGGAGAACCAATGGAGTCTGCACAGGAACAAGAGACTACAGAAGATGACGAAAAGTATCTCAGCGATTTGTATGAAACAAAAGAAACAGACTTTCCAAAAGAAGGAGATGACAAAAAGATATCTTTAAGGAACTCTAATTTTCCACAGTTTGATTTTGAGTTTGCAAAGAATGTTAAAGAAGTTGGAGTAGGAAAGCAGATATGGAAAGCTGGTGGCAATATAAGAGGTAATGAAGCCTATCAGTTCTGGGCAAAGGCTAGAAAAGGCGAGATGACAGATGGTGTACTGGATTGGATAAAAGAGAGAGAAGCATGGGGTGCTAGACATTTCCAAGATGGTAAGCAGTTCAAAGGTGGTAGTTTAGAACCTAATCTTTCTAATGTTGCTGGTATTGTTGCACAAATGAAATGGGGTGTAATCGGTACTCTTGGTGAACAAGGAATGAAAGATGTCATTCTGGAACTCACTAAGAAGCTAGAAGGTCGCAAAGAACCAGAAGATAAGTCTTTTGATATGCCAGATGACGAATATCTGTTTGTAGAAGAAGAAAAGCAAGTATCAGAGAAAGTCAAAAAAGGATTACAGAACAAAGTAGACAAGCATAATGAAAAGTATGGTGATAATAAAACCAAAAAGGCAACTGTAAGAATGCTAGAAGCTGTATTCAGAAGAGGAGTTGGTGCTTACAATACAAACCCATCTTCAGTAAGGGCAAGAGTAAGATCAAGTGACCAGTGGGCATTTGCCAGAGTCAACTCTTTCTTATTTGCCTTGAGAACTGGTCGATATCAAGGTGGTAAGCATGACAGTGACTTATTTCCTAAAGGTCATCCATTATCTTCTAAGTAATGTTCCTTGCCACAAAACAAGTCAGAAGAGGTAAAGTTCTATCAGCGAGAAAGAACTTACAGGAACAGCTTAAAAGAAGAAGGTCATTTGAAAGACGATTAACACCACAAATACAGAAGTGGTTTAGCTTTACTGCCAGAGAAGCAGTTGATTTACTGGAAAGTTCAAGACCAATAGAGCTTACAAAGTCCAGAAACGAATTATCCAAGATATTATCCTCACATTACCAAGCAGTAATAAAGTCTTTTGGCGATAACTTTCATTACATCAAAAGAAAACAGGAAGATAAGTTTGATCTATATTATCGACAGTACATGGTAGAGTTTGGTGGTCAGAAGATAACCAATATGACAAGAACACAACAGCAGAGAATAATCGCTGTTATAGATAGGTCAGAGTTCACTGGTGTAGCCGATATAGGCAAACAGATAAGAGAAGCTAATAAACCAACTATGACAAAAGCTAGGTCTGTGCTTATTGCTAGGACAGAAACCCACAGTGCAAGTAATTACAGCAATCATCAAGTAGCAAAAGAAGTTGGAATACCTATGAAGAAAAGATGGGTAGCCACAAATGACGATAGAACTAGAAGCCATCACTCATCTATCTCTGGAACAGAAGTTGGTATGGATGAGGATTTCGAGATTATTGTTAATGGAATACCTTACAAGATGGCTTATGCTGGTGATCCTAGAGGGGGTGCTGTAAATACTATCAACTGTCGTTGTGTTGTGATGTATGTAGAGCCAGAAGATGTTGTAGTAGATACTACAGAGCCAGAGGTCAAACCACCAGAGCAACCTAAAGCACAGGATGCTAAAATTGCTTACTTGATAAATAGAGCATCAAAAGAAACTAGAAAAAAATATGATGAAGAGTTTAATTCACAATTAACAGATCAACAAAAAATCATAGTGGAGAAAATAGATAAACCAGATGTTATCAAATTAGGCAGTGGTTATTTTCAAAGGACATCAAGAGAAGGTTTTGTTGTGTCAGCAAAATTAGGTCAAACTAATAGTCCATCAAAGATAAAATCAAAAGTTATTGCACATGAATATGGTCATCATGTTGATTATAAGATAGGTAAAGGTTTTGCTTGGTCTGCACAAAATGAGGATTTTAGAGAAGCTATTGATTTAGATATCAGAGCAATCAGAGGTAAAAAAAGAGGTGCTAATTATGTTATTGATAAAGAATGGCTTGATGAAAAATACGATCAATTAGCATACAGACAAGATGCAGAAATTTTTAGCACTAGAGAACCAACAAGAGTAATAGGAAAAATACCTAGAACACATTTAAGAGAAGATGGATTTGGAGAGGTAAGTGATATTATTGATGCACTTGTAAAAGGAAAATTTAGACAAAATTATCAAATGTGGGGTCATACACCAAGTTATTGGAAAGGATTAGGAGCAAGAGAAAAAGAAATTTTTGCTAACTTATTTGCTCTTCAACACAATCAAAAAGCATACGATATTGTCAAAACAATTATACCTAGGACAGTAGAACAATTTGAAAAGAAAATGCTTGAGCTAGAAAGGAGCTAATATGACTTTATCAAAAGAAGAAAGAAGAAAAAGATTAACAGAAATAAAAGAACCTTTAGAATTATTTAAACTTTATGAAGAACACTTTGGAGAAGAATTTCCAGAAATAGGTACAAGAGATGGTGGCTTAGAGCAAGAGATTATGTTTGAAGCAATATTTTATAATGACAAAGTAAAAGCTGAAAAAATACCAAAGAATAGAGATATATAAAAAAACCCCCTATTTCTAGGGGGTTAAGGGATTTTCTCTTAGGAGGAAAAAAGTATATATGAGAAATACTTTAAACCTTTATAATTCAATTATTGCCAAACTTCAATCGGAATTAAATCTTTCTTTTCCCAATTATCTACAACATTCTGAGTCTGATTAATTTGTTTATCGATATATCTATCTGCCCATTGTAGTGTAACAGTTCTTTGTACTGGTCTTTTATATTCATTGTCTTGCAACCAAAGTTTGACATATTTTGTTGGATTACCATGTCTATCATTTTTCACAAAAGAATTTTTGTGGTTAGCAATCTTAGACTTTTCTAATGTTTTAATCCAACTCTTACTTATTGAGCATGATAACTCTAAAGGCTCATGTCTACTGCCAAAACAAGCACCATCTTGACCACCATAGATTGTTGTATAACCATGAACTGCAATCCTACCATGCTTTCTGCCAACCTTATGTTTGCTTCCACAAACTTGGCAAGTACCCCAGTGAGTAGCCTGTTGTTCAGTGAATTTTATTTCTCTCTTCACTTTAGGTTTAGCTGTAATGCCCATGCTTTTGTATTTATGCCAAAGCTCATATAACTTCATAGCTTTTGGTCGATCAAGTTCATGGTACTCAGAAAGATGTTTCTCTGGCTTGAAATTCCAGATATCGACACTCTGACAGTGCATGATTTCTGTACCAACTAATTCTGGTTTCACTGGTAAAATCTGACCTAAATAATTTAAAGTCTCACCATAAAATTTACCAGTTGGCTTATCTCTCATTTTTAAAGCTCTAAAAGCATCATCAAGATTTCTGGTAGCATTTTTAAGACTAGCCTTGGAATGGAAGCCACCTTCGGCTTCCATCTCTGCTCTTTGCAACCCACGATTATATTGCTCATCATAAAGTGTAGTCATATTATTTACCCCCTATAATACAATGTTTTGATCTTGCATGACCTTTATAAAAGTATCATGTCTTTCTTGAGTTCTTTTAGCTAGGGTATAGCTAGTATTATGTGAGAATGCCAAAGGCTTCCAATAAAAATCTAAAATCTCTTTAGTGTCTTTATTGAAAACAACTTTAACTTTAAGAGTGGAAAATTTTTTTCCATCTAAGCCACAAGGTGTATATTCAAAAAATTTAAAAGAAGTGTTTGGTAAGTAATTATTCATTTTATTAATTTCCCTAAGTTGTTGAACTGGTAGTAAGATACGAAATAAATCACACAAAGTAAACTACAAAAAAGGTTCTTTTTATAAAATAGGGCATATTTTGTGATATTTTTGTTTAATTTAACTATATTTATGATATATCTGATATAAATATGTGTTGATGGAGTGTATTTTTGCCCATACCCAAGCCAACAAGTGGCGAATCGGAAAACGATTTTATGGCAAGATGTTTGGGCAACCAGACAATGCAAACAGAATATTCTAGTCGCAATCAGAGGGTTGCAGTTTGTTTATCACAATACAGAGGTAAAGAAGGGCAATCTATGGCAAGACAAAATTTAAAAAGAGAAATCGAAAAAGATGTTTTTTCCACAGAGGGAGAAGCACAGGATAGAGCAGAAGAAATAGGATGCTCTGGAACTCACAGCCATGATAGCAATGGTGAGCTTGTTTATATGCCATGTGCAAGTCATGCTGATTACACAAGATTAACTGGTGATGAATTAGAAACACCTAAGTCAGATGAAGAAGTTCAAGAAGGCATTCTTGAATTTGAAGCAGAGCTAAAAGCATATTCAAGTGATGAAGAAAACAAAGGCGAGTTCACAGGATATGCTTCAGTATTTGGAAATGTTGATTTAGGTGGCGATATTGTAGAGAGGGGAGCTTTCCAGAAATCATTGAGAAGAAAAGGCTATCGTAAAGTAAAGATGCTTTACCAGCACGATACTAAACAGCCTATCGGTGTTTTCGATATGATTAAAGAAGATGAGAACGGATTATTTGTTAAAGGTCGATTAGCCATGCAAACTCAAAAAGGTCGAGAGGTCTATGAGTTAATGAAAATGGGAGCTATCGATGGATTGTCAGTTGGATATAGGGTAGATGCTAAAGGCTATCACTATGATGATAAGAAAAGAAAAAGAAGATTGAAAGAAGTCGATCTTATGGAGATTAGTGCTGTTACATTTCCAATGAACCCCAAAGCAAATTTGGTGAGTGTGAAATCTGACAGAACTATAAGGGAGTGGGAGACTTTCCTTCGAGAGGAAGGAGGGTTAAGCCGTTCCGAAAGTAAAATGGGAGCAAATGCTCTTACAAAGGCTTTAAACCAGCGAGAGGTTGGCGATGAGCAGAAAAATGATCTTGTTGCAACACTTCGCAACTTAACCGAAATCATCAAGAAATAAGGAGTATATAATTATGTCTGATGAAGTAAAAGAGGTAGTTGAGGGTATTGGTAAGGCTTTTGAAGAGTTCAAAGCCACTAATGACCAGAGACTATCTGAGCTTGAAAAAAAGGGAACAACTGATGTTGTGACCGAAGAGAAACTTCAAAGGATTGAAGCAGACCTAGACAAGTTTGAGGATATTAACCAAAAACTTACTGCTCAAGCCAGTGAAGCAAAATCTGTAAACGAAAAGTTAGATCGTTTAGAGACAATAGTAAAAAGACCAAATGCATCTTATGAAGAGACAGAAGTAAAGGCAGAAGAAAAGGCTTTTACCAAGTGGCTTCGTAAAGGTAAGGAAGGTCTTGACGAAATGGAAACGAAAGCATTGGCAGTTAGTGACGATACATCTGCTGGTTTCTTAGCACCACCAGAATATGTGAGGGAGCTAATTAAGACAGTTACTGAAGTGTCACCACTCAGAAACATTGCTAGAGTTCGTTCCACAACTCTTAAGTCTGTACAAATGCCATCAAGAACTGCAACATTCTCAGCAGTTTTCGTAGCAGAGCAAGGTACACGATCTGAAACTACTGGTTATACAACTCAGTTAGAAGAAATTCCAACACATGAGCTATATGCACTTGTTGATATTTCTGAGCAACAGTTGGAAGACTCAGTATTTAATGTAGAAGCAGAAATGCAAGAAGAATTTGCAACTCAGTTTGCAAAAGCTGAAGGCACTGCTTTTATCAGTGGTAATGGTGTAGGTAAGCCAGAAGGGATTTTAACAAATTCCAATATCTCTACTACAAATTCTGGTAGTGGTACTGCTTTAACAGCAGATGGTCTATTGACATTAGTTCATTCACTTAAGAGTGAATATGGCACACAAGGCTCATTCATATTCAACAGAACTAC
>TARA_R100000278_G_scaffold30379_4_pt1 | contig 28477 bp, 40 predicted proteins | sample TARA_R100000278 | Tara Oceans TARA_R100000278 (sample SAMEA2620755) | marine metagenome | biome: marine biome (ENVO:00000447); feature: deep chlorophyll maximum layer (ENVO:xxxxxxxx); material: "saline water (ENVO:00002010), including plankton (ENVO:xxxxxxxx)" | depth 66 m | reverse complement strand
ACGTCTTGATCCAAAGGACGCAGTGCCAAACGAAATATTAGAACAATATCCATGGCATTGGAATCCTATGGAACAGAATCATACAGATGCAAATCATTTTATGAAAAACATAGACTTTGATTGGAAAGGTCTAGGTGATTGGGCAATTCAACAATGCAATACACATCTTACACCTCAAAAATATTGGCGTTTTGATTATGAACAAGATGCCATATATCATGCTAAAGAAAATGTTAACAACATGCCTATCAAGGAACAGGCATTGATGGCATTTAAAAATAATACGCATAGTGAACACAACAGCCAATATTTTAAAATTGCCAACGAAGAATTTAAACACTGGCTAGGTCCTTTACAAGATATGTTTCCAAACTTGAAAAAAGAAAAGATGGGTATTAGTCTTTTTGTGCAACCACCAGGCCACACTATGTTTACTCACGTTGATACTTATAGTAGTTTTATTAGAAGGACAGGTGATGCCAAAGCAGACTACACTGTCTTAAGGCGTTACATGGCGTTTGTGAGAGATTGGGACTTTGGACATTTTTTCCATTATGGAAATCATTGTTTCAGTCAATGGCGATCAGGAGACTGTTGGGATCTTGTGCCTGGCGTGTACCATGGTAGTGCTAATGCAGGAGTCAATCCTAAAATTACCATACACTGGAGTGGCGAATTGAAAGATGTTGGATAATCAATATTTCAAAAAATTTCTTAAAGAAAAAAATGTAGACTTGCATCAGCACATTGATATCAATAAATTATGTAATATAGATATTGAGCCAAGTGAATTTGAAAAATTTGCCAACAAACACAGGCAAGAAGCCACAGTAAAGTGGTATCATCCAAGACCGTTTTTAAATGCTGAAACAAATGAACAAGCCATCAATGCCAATTGGATTGGCTACAACGAGCACAATACTACAGAAAGCAATTGGGGACTAGACCCAAAGCACAACCAAACGCTGAAACAGATGATAGGCAAAGATAACTTTATTAAAATGGGAATTGATCCAAACGAAACATTATTGAGACTGTTAGAGTATATGCCTGGGCATTGTTTACCTTTACACTACGACGGCTTTGAAGGATTCAAAAGATTATACGGCAAGGATGACAGCACTAGATTTTTTGTGGCCATAAGTGAATGGGATTGGGGTCACGTGTTACAGGTACACGATAATATAATATCTAACTGGCAACCTGGGGATACATACATTATTCCAGCAGGTGTATGTCATGCCAGTGCTAATTTTGGCATCAGTGCAAAATACACTTTGACTGTGACAGGAGTGAGAAAATGATTTCAAATGTAGCAGGCGATAGACTATACACACAGATCAAAGAAAGATTATTGGATGCTTATGATCATATTCACAGTACTGGCAATTGGATAGATGACAAGTACACAAATTCAGTTGAACAAAAACTTAAACTAATTACCGGCAGACGTCATGCCAAACTTGTTACCTCAGGCACAACTGCAATCCAAGTTGCTTTATTGGCGTGGGAACTGATTGATAAAAAAATTGCCTGTGTGAATTATAGTTACATTGCCAGTGCCAATCAAGCCGCCATGCTGAATCATGTTGATTTTTTTGATGTGGATGCAAATGCACTACTTGACATTTCAACAGAATTCAATCAAGATGCAGTCATACCTGTGTCGTTGTATGGCAACACCATTGACTATGACAATTTGACCACAAGTGTAAGTACCAAGGTTGTAGTTGACTGTGCTCAAAGTCTAGGTGCCAAGTACAAAGGTAAACCAGATGGCAGTTTTGGTGACGTGTCAGTTTTTAGTTTTGCCAGAAATAAACCTGTGCCCACGGCAGGCACACATGGTGCTTTGGTTTGGGATGACGACACAATGACTCACAAAATTGAAGCAGTATCTACTAATGGAAAATTAGGAAGAAACTCACCAATAAGTTCATTTGGCACCAACGGAACACCATATGAATTACAAGCCGCTTGGATTGATATAGGCCTTGATCATATGGAATCATGGCAACAGAAAAGAAAACAGATACACGATTACTACCGTGATGCGTTTCATGATGTGCCTTGTAGAATTATTGAACCAAACAAGCACTGTGAATCAAATAATCATAAATTTGCCATGGTGGTGGATAGCCGAGATGATTTATTTGATCATCTACAAAAAAACAATATACAGGCTCTAAAACATTACACAGACAATTTTGCAAACTATTTTGGTTCTGATAAAACTTTTACTAAAACAGATTTATTGTGTAAATCAATTATCACACTTCCCAACCATGCATGGATGACTGACGCGGAAGTAGACACAGTGGCAAACAAAGTTGTAGAATTTTACAAATGAAAAAAATTGCAGTCATAGGACACGACGGAACACTAGGATCAGAATTGATGAAACAGTCAAATACTGTGGCTGTGCCATGGATGTTTGAAAACGATCAAAAAATAATTGCTGATTGGTTTGAGTCTAATCATGACGTGGACACTGTATGGCATGTGGCAAGGACCTGTAGAAAACAAGGAACAAGACGCGACTCTGATACTTTTCTCATAGAACAAAAAGGTATGTTGGATCTAATGCAAACTAGAGCAAGACACTGTAGGTTTGTGTATGCTTCAAGCAAGATAGTATATGGTCTTGGCGGAGTAAGTGACAATCCAGAAGAAGTGTTGCCAGTTCATGATGTGGCCAAGCATTTTCTTGATAGCAAGGTGGGTATTCATAACTGTCCAGAATGGCAAACAACCAGGCAGATAAACATAAATGATCTCGATACGAAGCGAGCCATATATGCCTGTACAAAATTGAGTAACGAACAAATCATACAAAAATATTGTTCTAATTACAAAATTATTAGAATATGGGATATAGCATAGATTATAGAAAACTTTACCAAAAAGTTGAAACAGTTAACGATTGGCTGGATCTATTGAAGAATCCAGAGTTCAATTGGACTGAGTGTATGTTGAGTTTGTCAAATTACGAACCAGGGGATTACAGTTTTGAAAAAATAGGCAGTATAGGCGGCTCGTGGAATTTCCAGCAGGATAATTTGATATTAAAAGCATCTCAAAGTTTAGACAATAATGATTATGCAGACAAATCAGAAATAGATTTTAAAAAACAACACAATTTTGATCACGGGTATATGGAATACGAGTCAGACCAATTGGCACACTCCATTGCCAAGGCATTGGGTTTTACAGATTACAAGGCCGCCATCAACGTACAAGAGCCTGGCAGTATCAAAAACCTACACGCGGATTCATTGAATGGTTGGTTCAAAGATGTCGACAAATATAAGAATGTCAAGTTGGACAAGCATCTCAAACAACCAGTGGGCACCCAAGGATTGCATCGTGTGTTTATTGCATTGACAGACTGGCAACCAGGCTGGATGTGGCAGTTTGGAGTTGATCATTGGACCAATTGGAAAAAAGGTGATGTCATTAATTTCGATTGGCGTAACGTTCCGCACTGCACCGCAAATGCTGGTTACTCCTCGAGACCCATTTTGAAAATCACAGGCATCAGTACATTTATTGATAATAATAAGCACTTTAATATTGCACTATAAATACTACGGAGTCAAAAAACCTATAGGAGACAAACTATGTACAAGTTTGAAACTAAGACCAACGAAGAAGGCGTTATTGAAAACGTAATCAATCACCAACCAGAAGGATACAATCCATCAACTGGTATATATGCTTCTTCATACATTTTCCAAGGTGAATGGGAAGATGAACTTAAGGCTCTAAACTTTACTAAAAGAGGTAAAGGCTTCAAAGAAGTTGAGAAAGTTGACGCCATGAAAGGTCAAGACACTCAATACCTTTACAATTCTTTTAGAAGTGCTGATGGTAAGGACACTACTCACGATCAGTTACAAGACTTCTGGGCAGAAGAAAATCCAGCAGACTACAAAGACACTAATTCAAAACTTTCTTCACCAAAACTGGCCGCGATCTGCGATTGGTTCCAGTGTGAGAAAACTAGAATTAGAATCTTTCAGCAACAACCAGGTGCTTATATGCAAATGCACACAGACTTTGATAACCAAAGAGGTAACGAATACGGTGAGACTTTGAGAATCTTTGTGCAATTGACAGATCAACCAGGTGGTGCTTGGTATAGATTCAAGACTGCTGATTCAGAAGTTAGCATTAACTTACAAAAAGGTCAGTTTTTGATTTTCAATCCAGATCATACTGGACACCAAACTCAAAACTTAACTGACGTTCCAAGAAATGCTTTCATGTTAGTTGTTAAAAGAAACGCATGGTTAGACGCTTTGACACAAAACGAGACTATGACTTTTATCAATGTAAATGAACTTGCAGAGCAAAAGAAAGCAGTTTAAACTACTTTACAGAAACGTAGCGGTGTGTTATAATACCGCTACGACAATTTATGCCTGATTCATACACACAAGATAAATGGAACGCAATCAACACAGTGCAAGATTTTTTATCATTTTGTGAAGATCCGCAGTGTGATACTCAAAATTTTTTTACAAGTTTAATTGATATCAACCAAAGTAGTTTTTGGCACGCAGGCAATGTTGACTTTGACATAGACATAGAGGATTTAATATCACAGACACCTGAGATAAAAGCAAGTGAATTGTCACTAACTACCATGCATCCTGCAGAATTAAAATATCATCAACAACATAATTTTGGTAACGGATATGACAGGATAAAACCAAACGCAGACGTCTTAAAAATTGTGTCAGCATTAGGATTTAAACAAAATGCAAGTGTTTGGGTAAACAATCAACCCCCAGGGTCGTTGATGGGTAGGCATGTAGATAGTATCAGTTGTTTCACCTATGAAAACTCTAATGAAGAACAGATTCTTAGAATGCAATATGATAAAAAATTACGGCAACCATCTTTACTAAAACCAATTTGGAGATGTTTTGTAGCACTAGCAGATTGGCGTCCAGGACAGATTGTAAATTTTGAACCTAATTTTTGGACCAACTGGAAAAAAGGAGATGTTGTGTTTTTTGATTGGCGACATACTCCGCATAGCACAGCAAATTGTAGTGACCAAGCACGACCATTCTTGAAAATCACAGGAGTCATTGAAAAAGACGATTGGGTAATTGAATCCAAAACAACCAAGCCATACCAGTTTTCAATACATGAATAACATTAATGACCAGTGGTGGTATGAAGTCAATGGACAAAGGTTTGACAACAAACTAATTGCAATAAAAAATTCTAATGAAAAAACACAGCCGGTACATTTTCATTGCCCAAAAAATTACTACACACAAGACTTCTCCAAAAAACCTACAGACACTCTGGACGTATTATTAAAACAACAAGCACAAAAAATACGCGATACATACAAAACTGTTAGATTATACTTCTCGGGTGGGTCAGACAGTTATCTTGTGTTGAAAACATTTATTGATAATAAAATACCAATTGACGAAATAATTTGTTTGAAAAGTGGATTAGGTGAATCAGACTTTGAAATAACAGATTATGGAATTCCATTACTCCACAAACACAAAGAGTCATTACGTCAAACTAAAATTACAATCAGTGAGCCATCTATCAAAGATTACTATGACTATTACCACACAGGTGTTACAGACAAAAAAATTGAAATTGGTTATTTCACCTATCACTCATATCTACGATTGCATCAACAACATGAAATATGGAACGAACAAAATATTAATTCAGAAACTGCAAACATAAGAGGCTTTGACAAACCAAAAGTAATTAAAGTAGGTGAGGACTGGTACACATATTTTGTTGATGTGGAAATTGAACCTATGGGTCATATGATAAATTTTTTCAGTATTGATCCTAACATACAGAGCAAACAAGCACACATGCTTTTGGAAAAAATTCACACAATAAATTATGAGAAAGACACAGATATCTGGAATAATCAAAAATTTTGGAATGAAAGCATTGGCAGAAATTTCACAAACGACTTACCCTTGAAAAATATATTTTTAGGTGCAAAAAATAATTTTGTAAACCACAACAACAATCAATTTTATTATTACAACACAAAAGAAAAATTTGCCCTCGAACATGTTAAGTCTCGTTCAAGTGATATCCTTGACATGTATGCGCATAGCCTAGATGAACTAAATCAGTATACTACAAACACATGGTGGAACAACAATAAACCTGAATTAGGCACCATTGGTATATTTTCAGAATTTTTTTGTCTAACCAAAAAATCAGTTAAAACTGTAGACGAATTATATCCAGATGGCTTTAAAAGTCAATGGAATAGCGGTTTTTAACATAGTTGACGGAAATACCATTACCTGCTATAATAGTGGTAATTTAGGAGGAACAACTATGTATAAATGTTCAGCGAAAGCACAATTAGTAATGGATCAGGTTAGAGCAAGATGTCAATCTGATACACAGACTAACAACAAGTGGACTGGTAGATCTGGAAACTACATGTATATCATGGGCAGAGAGAATGCTGATGGTAAGGCAACAGGTGTTGTACACAAGATTTCAGAAGACGGTTCGCACAAATTATGTGGATCATTTAAAATTATGAGTGATGGAATTATCACTAGATTCACTGGTTTGTCAAAAGCAGACTGGAATTCATTTATGAATTCTGCAGAAACAGAATACAAAGCAAAATATTCTGAGACTGCTCCAGCAGAAGAAACAACAGCAGAAAAAGTTGCTGTGTAAATACAGAAAAGATAGCAGGTTCGCAAGTTTGCAATATTTTTCGCGGCCTGCTATCATTTATTATGCAGAAAAATACATTTAACAATCTACGTTTAATATGTTTCACAGTGGTTTTAATAACCATCGTTATTGCTTCTGCATTTTTAGTTGGCACATTTTATCCGAACAAGTGGACTACTTTAAATATTCAAAAGGATTTTCATAAAAAAGAAGTAAAAGAAGTCATATATTTAGGTTTGGTACAACCTGAATTTGAATACACAGACAAAGCCAGTTTTATTACAGCAACAGGCAAGTGTATTGATTATCTTAACTTCACCACAGACAGATTGAGCAGAGTGCCCACATCCATGATTATTGCCATGGCCGGCGTTGAATCTGGTTGGGGTACCAGTAGATTTGCCAACGAAGGTAATGCACTTTTTGGTGTAAGAACTTGGGATGAAACAGTACCACAGATCAAACCACTGGATCTACCTAATGCAGATTTTGGTGTCAAAAAATACAAAACGAAATGTGACAGTGTCAAAGACATGGTTCGTATATTGAATTCACATCCTGCCTATGAAAAATTCAGAGAAGAACGAGAAAAACAAATAGATGCAGGTAAATGGGAGTACAAGGCGTTGTTAAATGGCATAACTGCATGGAGTACCAACCCAAAATACAAAGATATTATTTGGTCGGCCATAGTTGACAATAATTTACCATAATGTTATAATTACGTATGGGTTTCATACAATTAAGATTAGCAAAAAGAATGAAGAAAAAAGCAGAGAACAGTCGTCGTAATAGAGAAGCACAAGCCAATCATGAAGAATGGTTGCAGTCGCAAGGCTTGGACTATTACACTTTGAAGAAGAAAGCAAAAAACTTTAAAGGGTATGATGTGCCAGACTATTCTCCTGATCCTAATCAACCTAAGACAGGCGATAAGATTCCAGTTGCTGGTGGTAAAAAAGCACAGCCACAAGCATATTCGGGAGAACGTAAATTGATTGGTATTGGACTCATGCACAAATCTAATCTTGTTCCTGTTTGGGACGAAGAAAGCGCCAAAGAAATTACTTTGATGAAGGGTAACAAATAGCATTAAGTATTGTCATGCTAGACAATGTCAAAGAAATACATATAGAACCAACCAGCCTCTGTAATGCAGAATGTCCAATGTGTGCAAGGAATGTTTATGGTAAAATGGTTAACCCATACATTCGACTGAAGAGTCTGCCCTTGCAATGGTTCGAAAAGAATATTACTCCCAAACAGATCAAAAAACTTAATAAAGTATTTTTTTGCGGCAATGTAGGAGATCCTGCGTCGGCACCCGAACTGCTCGACATAATAGCCTATTTCAAATCGCATAATTCTAATTTGGTTGTTGGACTTAATAGCAATGGCGGATTAAAAACAACGGAATGGTGGAGAAAATTAGGCCAACTACTTGACGGTGCTTTAGATTATTGTGTATTCAGTATCGATGGGTTGGACGATACTAATCATCTATATCGTAGAAATGTTCAATGGCAAAAGGTGGTCAAAAATACAACTGCATTTATTTCAACAGGAGCGAGTGCTCATTGGGATATGTTAGTTTTTGAACATAACAAACATCAAGTTCAAGAAGCAAAAGAGCAGGCAGACCAAATGGGATTTAAGTGGTTCAGATCTAAGGAAACTGATAGATGGGATACCTATACCAAAAACTTGGGACTAATGCCAGCCGAAGATTATCAGCCTCCGTCTTATGGCAGAAATGTCACTTGTGAAAAGGACAGAGATTCTAGTGTGTTCCTTGATTACACCGGTAAGTACTGGCCTTGCTGTCACATGGCAGAAGCATATTTAAATAAGGTTGGATTAGAATTACATAGCGATATCAGAGATTATGACAACAAAGAACTTTTTCGAGAATACAAAGCACGACTGGTTACAGAAACGCCTTTCTACATCTGTCGTCGAGCATGTGGTTCCAAAGGTAAAAAGTCACAATGGAAGAGTGAGACACAATTAAGATAATGGCCAGAATAGGTAGAAAATCAACATTAGAATGGATTAAAGAAGATTATAAGTCTAATCCTATAAGATTCTGTTTTGAGTTGATTGGAATGATTTCCAATCTGATTGCTTCTTTAATTTTAATGTGGTATTCTCCAAACCCGCCAATGTTTATTGCATACATATTTTTTCTAATTGCAACAGTGTTCCTGATGTATGGTGCCTGGAGTCGTCAAAGTTTTGGGTTTACAGTGATGTATTTGGTATATCTTTGCATAGATGGCGTGGGGTTTATCAAAACCCTACTGTAAAAAGTCAATAAAATCAACACTTTTTGTAAGATCAACTTTGGTTGACCTATTTGGAAATTGTGCTATAATTGTAGTATGATTAAACTAATAATACTATTTGCAATATTTCTTGCAGTGTATCCTATGATTGGTGATGGTTGGGCACAGTTCAACGCTGACTTCAATGTTCAAGCAATCATACATTCACTGTCTGACTTTATTAGCAAATTGAAAGGATAGGATAATATGAAAAATCTAAGTAAATTATTCCTTATCTTGGTGGCAGGCTTACTACTTGCAAATTGTAGTGGTACGTACAAAGTTAAACCTGATATGGGCAAAATGGGTGTTCCTAACAAGACTCCTAAGTGGTATGTGAAGTATGACAGAGACACTATGTTCAAATTTCAGGAGGCAGGTACTGCCGTATCACCTGATATGGAATTGGCAATGAAGAAAGCAATCTTGTTAGCCAAAGCAAAACTTGTTGACAGAGTATATGGTGAAATGAATAACCAAACTACAATCAACAAATCAGAAACAGGTAGCAACAGTGACTTAAAAGTTACTTCTGAATCTTCAGACGTGATCAATAATAAGATACAAGACACTGTGGCAGAAGGCTACGTTGTGACAAAATCTGAACTATACGTCACTAGAAACAAAAGTTTTAGAGCGTATGTTTTGATTGAAATAAAGAAAAGTGCATTTGATATCTAAGGCAATGAACTACAATCATATGATAAAAATCATTGCCTTGGTCGTGCTCACATTGATCTGTATAACAACCTGGGTCACTGGTGCTAAAGCAGGTGGCCCATGGAATGATCAATACTGCGATGTTGAGATCACAAAGGTAAAAGTAGTAGATGCACAAGGCACAGTGATTGATAATCACACAGAAGAGAAGGTTGTATGTAGTGATGGTGCAAAAGATTTCCTACACGGCATGGGTATTGCTAAAAGTTGTGAAATCTACACTTGGTTTATACCGCTTAACGGAGTATTAGTTGAACAAAGATCGATTGCTTGTAAAAAAATAGAAGGTGGATATGAAATTGTTAAAGGTTATCATAATCTCAATTAGTGTTTGGTTGATCAGTATCAATGTTAATTCAAAAGATTTGCCTGGTGAAGCAAATGAACTGTTAGGCACTTTACCTGATCCTGTATGGATAGATGATCCACAGATGAATTTTCCTAACTTTCTCTTCAGATATAGTCAGTATCTAGGAATGAAACTTAAAAAAGAGGAGAAAGTACAACATCAAGGTGCTGTATTTTACATGCTTAACAACGCCAAGAACGGAGAATTAGTGAGTTGGTACAGTGATATACGCCTTGCAGTAGGCAAAGTTAGAGTAATACACACCTATCCAATTTCCGGTGGATACTGTAGAACATATCAAGCATTTATTAAAATTAATGCTCAGCAGAAGCATATGACAAACAATGCGTGTAAATATATTGGTGCACAGACTTGGGTGTTTTATAAATAACAAAGTATAAATAAGTACATAAAAGGAATTTAAACAATGGCAACAGTTGAACCAAAATCGCTTTACAACGTAAACATTAACGAACCGCAAACTGCATTTTTTACAGTAAGCATTGACACATCAGGCTTTCTTGACACAGAAACAGTAAACGGCGGAAGAGTATCTCCTTGTATAGCAAATGATTTTGCCACAAAACCAACTACACTTGCACAGTCACTTTTGGTATCAAGAGGCAGTTTAAGATTCAAAATGATGATGGAAGCCATCTCAATTAGAGCAAATCCAAAATTAGTTAATATTGTAACCACATACGCCGCAGACGAAGGCGATAGTCCAATCACACAATTGGATTTTGGTCTAGTGTTTGATGACAAAAACTTTGTACCAAACACAGCAGACAACACACTTTCAGACTCAACAGCAGTCAATACTAGAGCACTTTATCTAAGAGACAGAATAGGTGATGCTCTAAACACTACTAGAACAGAAAACATGAGTATTTTTGATCCTACAGGATCTGGAAATCCTCAACAATTAAGAAACTTAGAAGTGACAGCAGGACCTGTTTTGACCACGTCAGTTGGAGAAATCCAAGAGGCAATCACTGTCACAGAAGTAACTACAATTACACCAAACACTACCAACCAATTACCGACTGACAACGCTTTAAGTTACGCCGCTGAGTAATTATTAATTTCACTAGCATAGAAACCCAAGATGTGTTATAGTAAATACATCTAAAGATTATGTTTATTGCAATACTAACACTTCTATCAGCACTTTCCATATCAGGTGTGGCCATATTCTATTCAGTGATAGGATTGGCAACTATATTCCCTGGTGCATTTTGGCCAGTGGTGATCATGGGTTCAGTATTAGAAGTTGGTAAACTGGTAACAGCATCCTGGCTCTACAGAAATTGGAAACAGACCAGATTCTTATTGAAAACTTATTTGACCATAGCAGTCGTGGTGTTGAGTTTGATCACTAGCATGGGTATATTTGGATTTTTATCCAAAGCACACCTGGAGCAGAATCTTGCAGAAGACACAGTCACTCAAAGAATTGAAATCATAAACAGTAAAATCGTCAGCGAAGAAACATACATCAAAAGACAAAACAATGTTATTGCTAGACTTGAGAAGTCTTTGAACAAAACTAGCACGTCTAACAAAGATGCCATTGAATTGGAGCAACAGAGTCTTAAAGATGTACAAGACAAATTCAAAACACTACTTACAGTCGAGACCAATACAGTCAAAAATCTCAACGAAAGAATGGCAATACTGGACAGAGATGTCAGTGATGTATTGACCACTAATAAATCTTTCTTCAATGAAGAAAAAGCCGCGGCGGATCTTAAAGCCAGTCAAAAAGAAGAAAGAGCATTGATTGAACTAAAGATCAGCGAAGCACAAGGCCGTATTGCAATTCTCAAGCAGGACTACGCTGAAGATACAAAAGTTATACAAAGTAGAATTGATCTTTTGCGTTCAGGCAACACAGAGGATAAAACAGAAGTAAACGAACAAATTGAAAAAGCAGAAAACAATATACTAAAGGCACAAAACAATATTGATGATCTAATTGTTGAAAGAGAACCTTTACAGGCCAAGATGATCAAACTCGAAGCAGAGGTTGGCCCAGTAAAATACATTGCCGCACTTGTGGTTGATTGGGGAGTCACTCAAGATGTGGACACAGCAGAAGCAGTAAGATGGGTGATCCTTATCATTATATTTGTTTTTGATCCTCTCGCAGTTTTATTGTTAGTGGCGGCCAACCAAAGTCTATTAAGAAGATTTCCTGTCAAGCCTTTGAAGCCACAAGAGATTGTTGATCTTGAAAAACCAGACGATGAGGACATTACACTGAAATGGAACGAAGCAATGGTCAAAGCCAACGCACATGCAAAAATGGAAGAAGCCACAAATCAGTTACGTGAATGGAAACAAAAATTAGATCAATTTAACAGCAAAGTAGAAAAGCCTGAACCAAAACCACTAGAAATTATACAGGAAGACGACTCAATTCCACATATCAAATTAAAAGGTCAAAAAGAACCAGAGAAGCAAACAAAAGAACTAGACAATATGACCGACGGGTTTGATCCAGCGGAAGTCGAAGGATACGAAGAATTCAACAAAAAGTACGAAGAACCAACACCAGAAAAGATAGAAGAATTCAAACAAAGAGAACAAAAAGAACTTGCTGACTTACAGCGAATTGCAGAAGCAGAAAGAGTTAAACCAAATCTCACAGAAGAAATCAAGCCTGAGGTGGCAGTCAAAGAACCAGACACAACCACAGTTGAAGAAGCACTGAAGATGCCAGAATCAGAAAGTGTGGTCAAACCAATCGAACAAAAACAACAGGCAGGTATGCTTGGCACTAGAGTGGTCAATAAGAAAGGTAAGGTTGTTGAGCCCCCAAAGCCAGTACTGACTAATTGGCAGAGAAGTCAATTACTCGAAGAATTTCACAGCAAACACGGCAATTTTGAAGATGTGGAAGACTATGTTCAAAACGAAGAACAAGATGAAAACACATTATGGCAAAAAACTAAAACAGTAGATGTCCATAGTGCGGTAGCAAAAGAACAGTTTACCAAATACAAAAAACGTGTAACCACGGACACAGATTATCACTCAAGAATGGAACAGCGTATCAGTGATCTAATAACTAAAATAGAAGAAGGTGAAATAGAATTTAAGGATTTGACTAAAGAAGATCAAGAAGTTATAATAGAAATATTAAATCAAAATGGATAAAATCTATGGCTTTTAATCTAAAACTTTTTGATACCATGGGTATGATAACTTTGGTCACTCCGCCATCGATGATCAATCCTGGCGATATCAGTTTCCTATTGATTGATCTTAAAGAAGATCAAAAAAACCAATTTGCCACACAATTAAACACTCTATTTCCAAACGACGACATTACAGTGTTTATTTTTGACAGCATACAAGGCAAAGGCGGTTGGATAAATCAAGCATCGCAACGAGCAAGATTCATAGTGGTTGATAAAACTAATTTGCCTATTTTCATAGACGAAATGTTGCCAGACAACAAAGTTTATGAATACAATGCAGACAACAGTGTACAATCTATTTTTGAACAAATCAAACAAACCCATTTCAAGGAATAATGACAGACGAGAATTTAATATGTTCATTTTGCAATAAGAGTCGTAAAGACGTGACAAAAATGATAGTAGGTGCTAGTAAGACCTCTATCTGTAATGAGTGTGTTAAATTATGTGTTGAAATACTGGAAGAAGACATCATCAAGTCAAGAAAAGAAAAATTGATCTCTGGTGATAAAGATATATTAAATCCAGTACTGATTAAAGAACATCTTGATCAATATGTTATAGGACAAGATCAAGCAAAAACCGTTTTAAGTGTAGCCGTATCAAATCATTACAAAAGAATTACTAATCCACCAATCGACTTTGATCTAGACAAATCCAACGTGATTGTGTTGGGAGCCACTGGTGCTGGTAAAACTTTAATGGCAAGGACCATTGCCAAATATTTGGATGTGCCATTTGCTATTGCAGACGCAACCACTTTAACTGAGTCTGGATATGTTGGTGAGGATGTTGAAAACGTGGTACAAAAACTATATGCCAACGCAAATGGTGATATAGAAAAAACACAACGTGGAATAATCTTTATTGATGAAATTGACAAAATATGTAGAAAAGGTGAAAGCACTTCGTTGACTAGAGACGTATCAGGTGAAGGAGTGCAACAAGGACTACTGAAAATTGTGGAAGGCACAGATTGTAGAGTGCCTCCTATGGGCGGCAGAAAGCATCCAGATCAACAAACAATCAAAATAAACACGCAAGACATTCTGTTTATAGTGGGCGGAGCGTTTACAGAACTAGAAAAAGTAATTAAAAGCAAAAAGTCCACAGGCATAGGATTCGGCAGTGAACTACCAACAGACGAGGATACAAATTACTTGCAGGATGTCAAACCAGAGGATTTGATCAAATATGGACTTATCCCTGAATTTGTGGGAAGGTTTTCAATGATTACTGCTATAGAATCTTTGTCTGAAGAACAGTTGGTAAAAATATTAACAGAACCAAAAAATGCCTTGATAAAACAAACACAATATTTGTTTGGTCTTGACAACATACAGATTGAATTTACCAAAGAGGCCAAAAAATCAATTGCAAAAAAGGCCAAGGCCTTGGGTACAAATGCCAGAGGACTGAAAAACATCGTGGACTCAATTGTGCTACCATATCAGTTTGATGCAACCGAAATGAGACAAAAAGGTGTAAATAAAATTCAAATTACACAGGAGGTGGTTGACAAAAATGCTGATCCTGTGTTACTGTTTAAAAAAGTAGATGCGAAAAAATTACAAAACAAATAGACCAATTGGTTTCCACGGATACTTTGTGGATATACCAGAGGGCGGTGATGCCATGAGAGCATACCGTAAAATGAAAAAATGGATCAAGAACGATAGGTTCATAGAAGAATTACGAGATAGGCAGTATTATCAAAAACCTAGTTTCAAAAAAAGAGAAGTACAAAAACGTAGACGACAGACGCTGAGAAAACTTCAGGGACAGCGAGACGACAATCGTTTTATGGGTGTAAATAGGAAGAAATAAAAGGCCTGCCTAAAAATTATGAATTTAGAAGATTGTCATAATTTTGCTGATTTCAGAAAATTGGCTAAAAAAAAGTTGCCTTCTCCAATTTTTCATTACATTGATGGTGCCGCAGATGATGAAGTCACATATGCTAGAAATACAAGTGCATTTAATGATGTTGATTTAGTGCCAAATGTTTTAAGAGGTGTAGAGAATGTTGATTTATCTACAACAATTTTTGGAAAAAAATTAGATTTACCTTTTTATCTATCACCTACTGCTTTACAGAGATTATTTCATTATGATGGGGAAAGAGCCGTAGGTAAAGCGGCCAAGAAATACAATACTATGTTTGGGGTATCGGCATTAGCAACAGTAAGTGTTGAAGAAATTTCTTCACTTGTTGATACACCAAAAATGTTTCAGTTTTATTTTCATAAGGATAGAGGTCTTAATGATTCATGCTTAGAGAGAGCAAAAGCATCTAAGTTTGATGTGATGGCTTTGACTGTTGATACGATAACTGGAGGAAACAGAGAAAGAGATTTGAGAACTGGGTTCACATCACCACCTAAATTAACACTTTCAAGTTTATTAAGTTTTGCCGCAAAACCTATGTGGGGAATAAATTATTTAACCAAAGGAAAATTTGAACTGCCTCATCTTCAAGACTTTGTAAAAGAGGGCACAAGCACCAACTCTTCAATTGGAAATTATTTTTCTACAATGCTTGATCAATCAATGAATTGGAAAGATGCTGAAAACCTTTGCTCTAAATGGGGCGGCCATTTTGCTTTGAAAGGAATAATGAGTGTTGAAGATGCTAAACGAGCGGTTGACATTGGATGTACAGGAATAATGGTTTCAAATCATGGTGGAAGACAACTTGATGGATCAAGATCACCTTTTGATCAACTTGCTGAAATTGTTGATGCTGTTGGTGATAAATTGGATGTGATTTGCGAAGGGGGAATTCAAAGAGGAACACATATGCTGAAAGCATTGTCACTAGGTGCAAAAGCATGTGCTGGTGGAAGATTATATCTTTATGCTCTAGCCGCGGCTGGACAAGCAGGTGTTGAAAGAGCATTAGAAAAGTATAAATCTGAATTAGTAAGAGACATGAAGTTAATGGGTTGCACTAAAATTAGCGATCTGAACAGAAGTAATCTAAGATTTAGAAAGTAAATAGCAACAATGTAAACTAAAATGGAGAGTGTCAGGTATGAACATAAAATATACCATATTACTACTGATTCTCCTACTGTTGATGGCACTATTTCTTGAGCCAGGCTATTCGAATTACCAGTCAATTGACAAATAACTAAATTCATGTTATTATTATGATAAATAACATTGAAGATTGCTATAGATAGGATCTTCAATAAATTAACTCGCTAACTTAGGAGGAAAGCAAATGACAAAACATCTATCTATTTTTAACAATCTAAAACCGTTTACAGTAGGATTCGATGATATGTTCGATCACTTTGAGCATATGATGGACGACAGTTTCTTTAGAGGCACTGTTGGAAATTTCCCACCATACAACATAGTAAAGACTGGTGAGAACACCTATGACGTTGAACTTGCTCTAGCAGGATTCAGCAAAAACGACATCGAAGTAGAGTACAAAGAAAATCTACTTACAGTAAGGTCCAAAAAACAAGAAGAGACCAAAGACGAGGATGGAAACATTATACACAGAGGCATCTCAAAAAGAATGTTTTCTAAATCGTTTACCATTGCAAATGATGTCGAGGTAAAAGGTGCAGAACTAAAAGATGGTCTATTGAAAGTGTCCATGGAAAGAATTGTTCCAGAACACAAAAAAGCAAAACTAATAGACATCAAGTAACAACAAATGGATAGGGTGGTAAATCCACCCTACCCTAATTGACAAATGGTACAGATGTGCTATAATAAGGTATGATTGAAATGACAGCAGATGTAAAAACACTTACAAAAGAAAAAATAAAATTAGAAGAGCCTGGTTTATGGGACGTGATATTTCTAAATGATAACATCACAACATATGAATTTGTGATACGAGTGCTAAAGCAGATATATGGTAAAACACAAGAGCAGGCAGAAACCATCACACATCAGATCAACGAAAAAGGACAGGGCATAGTTGGATCTTATGTTCACGAAGTTGCTGAACAAAAAGGCATTGAAACTACGCTATTGGCCAGACAAGAAAATTTTCCGTTACAAGTAAAAGTCAAAAAACAATGAGTCTAAAGGACTACGTGGTAGCAAACCAAGAACTCATGCAGTTTATCAAAGACCGCACCCCCGGAAATTCCAGAGAGGACATGTTTTACGGCACGTTAGATTTTGCGGCCGCCCGATTCAACACAATACTACTAAAATTATCACAAGATGAAATAAAAAGATTTGATCATCGATGGGAAGTTAAGGAGTGTTTTGATGCTATTCAAAAGTTTTACAAATATACAAAAAAATATTGTGCAGGAAATTTTATACAAAAATTTTTTTATGGAACAATATTGCATGGCATAGGAACTAAAGAAATTCCTAAAATAAAAAAACTACAACAAATTTTGGATAATTAGCAGTATGACAAACTGGTTATGGTGGAGTGTGCCGCAAGAACATGTAAAGAGATATGTGATAATGCTGGCCTTGATATTAGTAATCATTCCGCAATACATTTTTGGCATTATGTACACTCTACTAGGTTTTTTTATAAATCTTGTGTGGTTTGATATAATATTTTATGGATGGGTCAAAGTAAGAGAACAAATAGAAGGAGAAGACAAATGAAAGCAATAGTCTGGAGTAAACCGGCGTGTGGATATTGTGATAAAGCAAAAAATCTTTTGACAACAAAAGGTATAGAATTTGAGGAAAGAAATATCGCACAGGGTTGGAAAATTCAGGATCTACTAGAAGCGGCACCTAATGCCAAAACAATGCCACAGATATGGCTTGACGAAGAATACGTGGGTGGTTATTACGAACTAGAAGAAAAATTGAAATAAGTAACATTGTAACGCCACTTATGAGTGACGTCGGATAAACAAAGGACGCTTGAGCAACTTGCTCTTTACCTTACCAGAACGCCCTTCCGTACGCAAACATCTTGCTAACAAACCATAAAAACCGTATAATTAGTGAGATGAAAAATATTTGTATTTTACCTTGGATTGCAATAGACCGCAATAGGCATAAAACAGGAAAGGTCAGCCTATCCCCTTGTTGTATATGGAAATCAAAAAAAACTTATACTGATATCAAAACATTTTGGAACAACGAAGAGTTGGTAAACTTACGGAAAGAAATGTTGGCAGGGAAACGTGCTTCAGGTTGTGATTTATGTTGGAAAAATGAAGATGCAGGTATTGAAAGTATGCGCCAGGCAGTAAACAAGGGACGACTTGAAAAATACAAAAACAGATTATCTGAAACAAAGTTGTCGGTGGCGCCGGCCCAATTAAAATTTACTGTTGGCAAAGAGTGTAATTTATCATGCAGAATGTGTCTCCCACAATGGAGCAGTAAGGTACAAAAAGTTTGGGAAGTATTGGGTCGCAAATCTGAAACTGAAGACGATTCAATCAGTGTCAATCCCGAATATATTCTAACCAATAGGAAACATGTCCAGTTTTTAGATATTATAGGCGGAGAACCTTTTTATCATAAGAAAGCCAAAAACCTTTTACGAGAGTTGATCCGAACCAGAGACAGTGAACATATTACTGTGCATATCACAACAAACGCCACAAGGATTGACCTTGACACAATTAGTTTACTTAAACAGTTTGAGGATGTTATATTAAGTATCAGTATAGATGGTGTGGGTAAACTGCAAGAGTATATAAGACCTGGAAGTGATTGGAACACACTTACAAAGAATATTAAATTATTAAGACAGCACAAAATCTCGTTACAGACTGTTTCCACAATTGGTGTGTTGAATATTTTAGGTTTACAGGAGTTAGAAGATTGGTGTCAAACAAATGGCATACATTGGGGACAACCTGGACTCATTGAACGTCCATTAGAACTGCAACCACACAACTTGCCTTACCAACTTCATAAATTTGTTCCAGAAAAATATAAAAAATATATTACAGGCAAGGCAACACATGATCCAGTTAATTTTGTAAGAGAACTTGATAGATATTGGAAAACTGATATTACTCAGGTTATACCACAGTGGAAAGATGTTTTTGATAATTTACATTGGCAAAACATAGACTATCTAAAAAAAATAGATCGAGAGACAGAACAATATGTTAGATGAAGAAACATTTTTTAAATGTAAATGGATTGTGGCCAAAAACGAACTGAAAAATAAGGACACTAGGGGGCCACAACAGTATCAGTCTCCTTTAAGTGATTCTATTTTAGATATACATGCACGTGTCACAGGCGTTCACAAAGGATTGATAGCCGCTAAAACAAAGCAATCAATTGATTGGATTGCCCAACAAAAAATTGACCTTATGCAGATTGATAAATGGAAAGTCAATATTGACACAGATCAGATGCCAGATTTTGGTGTGCCTTGGACTGAATTTGAAATGTTGCCTATGTCAGACACAATTAATTCAGTGTATGAATTTCTTTACACACACAAAAACAAAAGACCTATCATATTTGATGGAGAATATTGGTATCATGAAACAATAGTAAAAAATAAAATCAATCGCATGGAACAGATCCAAGAAAATGATGTATTGGTATTGAGTTTTCCGTTCTTTAATAACTTTCAGGTACGAAGTGACATGGACGATATACTAGAGAGATGTTCTCAATTGAGTGTTCCAGTTTTATTGGATTGTATATGGTTACCACTAATTAGCGATATTCCAAAATTAAAAAACAGTGACGCTATTGAAGTAATGACACACAGCATTACAAAAACTTTACCTCTGTCGGCAACCAAAGGCGGTGTGCTGTTCAAAAGAAAACCCTTAACTTTAGCCGAAGTAACCTACGGTACAGGGAATAAATTAGGCGGTTGGTTGTTTAACAATTACCTACAACAAAAAGGATATTTCTATATCAGAGATTGTTACAGGCAATTACAAAAAAAATGGTGTGGTATACTTGATATCAAGGCACATGATATGGTTTATACTGGTGTGTGTTCAGAACAAAGTTTCTTGAAAAAATACAGTATGGGTCAAGGAAATGGTAACCTCGTGTCATTAGTACCTTTTTTTGAACACGATGAAATAATAACCAAATTTTTACAAGATAAAAAAATTATATAAAAGTTGACAATTTTGATAAATTAGTTTATAATAATTATAAACAAGAGGAACCCTAGTGGTTCCTTTTTTGCGTTTAAACTTAATGGATGCAATTAGTTTGCATTTGCATTATAATAAAGGAGACATGATGGACATTAAAGAAAGTAAAACAGCCGAGAACCTAAAGGCGGCTTTTGCTGGTGAATCACAAGCCAACAGAAGATATCTATATTTTGCACAAAAGGCAGATGTAGAAGGTGCACCAGACGTGGCGGCGGTGTTTAGATCAACTGCGGAAGGTGAAACAGGACATGCACATGGACATTTGGAATACTTAGAAGAAGTTGGAGATCCAGCAACTGGAGAACCAATGGGTGAAACAGAGGACAACTTGAAAAGTGCAATTGCGGGTGAGACGCATGAATATACAGACATGTACCCAGGTATGGCAAGAACAGCCAGAGAAGAAGGCTTTGACGAAATTGCTGACTGGTTTGAAACACTTGCAAAAGCAGAGAAGTCACACGCGGGTAAATTCCAAAGAACATTGGATGCCTATAAAGGACAATAATGATTAAAGAAGCACTTGTTAAAAAATTAGAAGGAGATATCGAGGTTGCCAAAGCAGACTTGAAACTTTTCATGGCACAACCAATTGGTGTAGCAGAACACATTGATTACGTTGTGACAGCAGAGAAGAAACTTGAGGCACTTGCTCACGCACAGGATAAACTCGAATCGCTGAAAAATTTATAATGACATACACTGTCAATGACAAGTGTATTATGTGTAAGCACACAGATTGTGTGGAAGTGTGCCCAGTTGACTGTTTTTACGAAGGTGAGAACATGTTGGTCATTCATCCTGATGAATGTATCGACTGCGGAGTTTGTGAACCAGAGTGTCCGGAAGATGCTATACTTCCTGACACAGATGAAGTAGGCAGTCAATGGGTAGACTTTAATCGTGAGTGGTCTCAGAAGTGGGAAGTGATCACTGATAAAAAAGATCCTATGCCAGAATATGAAAAACATTCTGGCGAACCAGACAGATTAGAAAAATATTTTCAAGGCAAATGAAATCAGTAGACGAAATAAATTACATTTACGAAAAACTTAGTAATCTGTATCCTAATTATAGCAACAAAAAGCCTAAAGCAAAAATTTATTCCAAAGCATACACTAGTTTGATTGGTGTGATGCTGTCCGCACAAAGCCAGGACAAAAGAACCGCCATTGCCTGTAGACAATTGTTTGATCTGGCAGACACACCAGAAGACATGATTAAACTTTCACAAGAAGAAATAATTGAAGCGATCAAACCAGCAGGATTACACAATGCTAAATCAAAGAATATCCTTGCCACCAGTAAAATGCTTTTGGAAAAATTTAATGGAAGAGTACCACAAACACAAAAAGAACTGATGACACTGCCTGGAGTCGGTAGAAAGAGTTCTGATATTGTGATGAGATTTGTTTTTGGCCAGCCACACATAGCAGTGGACACTCATGTGTTTAGAATGCTTTGGAGATTGGGTTGGGCCGACAGTTTGGACGAAGGCAAAGCATCAATCACTGTCAACACCACCACCCCTGAAAAATGGAAGTATGGTGCTCACATGTGGTTAATTACTCATGCAAAACGTGTGTGTAGCAGTAGGTCGCCCAATTGTGGTAAATGTGTTATAATGTCAGTGTGCGATCAAAAAAATATTGATACACCAAAAAGTAAATTGAGAGATGTTGTTAGACAAAATTAAAGAGACAGGTGAGAACCTAAAAATGTTACAGGGTCATGATAGGTTACAGTATCTGGTAGACAAGGCCAAAGAAGTTGAACCTTTACCTGAGGCCGCTAAGATTGATCCAAACCGTATCCATGGTTGTGCTAGTAAGTTGTGGATTATTGGTGGTGCCAACGAAGATAACCACATGCAATACCTAGTGGATGGTGATGCTTTCATAACTAAAGGTACAGCGAAAGTTGTGACTGACATTGTAAATGGTGCTGACAAAGACGAAGTGGCTAAATTGACAGTGGAAGATTTTACACCACTTGGCATCAAAGAACTTTTAACACTACAACGACAAAACGGATTGGGTGAACTAATCACAAGGATAATAAGGATAGCAAATGGATAGTACACCGCCAGGTTGGATACCGCATGGAAATCCTTCCGTGGATCCACATGTCCACGCCACTCTGGATGATATCAAGGATGATCAAGAAACCAAACAAGAATATATTGAAAAAATAAAAGAACAATTAAAAACAGTTTATGATCCGGAGATCAGCGTTGATCTCTACACCTTGGGTCTGATATATGATGTTAAGATCACCAGTGAAAGATATGTGTTTGTGTTGATGAGTCTCACATCAGCATTTTGTCCAGCCGCAGATTCCATGCCCAAAGAAATACAACAAAAAATTGAAAGCATACCCGGTCTTAGGTGTAAAGTAAGAATCACAATGACTCCACAGTGGACTAGAGAAATGATAGAACCATCCATGCGTAGCCTGATGGGCCTTTAACCAAAACAGTTGACATTACCAAAAAAATACTATAAAATATACACAATACTGAATCGTGTTGGGGAATCAAGGTGTAATTCCATGGCTCTACCAGGAACCGTAAAGTCGGAGTGCCAACCAGTATAGTCCGCTGTCGAATGAGGGCCTGGGAAAGTCTAGTTCTGCAATGTAAAGTTAACAGTGGCGTAAATGAAAGGCTACTGTTATGAAAAAATATATATTTTTCGTATTGCTTATGTTCACGAGTGTGGCATACGCTGAGATCGTTAATATTGAAAAACGTGGTATTGCTGATGATCAAATCAAATGTGAATGGAACAACAGTGAAGGAGTTCCATGTGTAACAATTTATCCCAAATATACAAATAACTCTAACGCGATAGGAGACAAAGTTTCTCCAACCAGAGTAATTACAAAACGTGAAATAGAAAAATACAAACTGATAGATCTGCCAAAGGTTTTAAATTTTGTGCAAGGTCTTGATATCACACAATCAGGACCAACAGGGCAACAGAGTTCCGTGTTTATACGTGGTACAAACAGTAATCACACGCTTGTTCTTTTGAATGGTATTCCTATAAATGATTTTTCTACTCCCACAGGCGCACATGATGTTGGACAGGACTTTATGTTTAATGTGCAACAGATCGATGTGTATAAAGGATCCTCAGGTGCTCATTGGGGAGCAGATGCTGTTGGTGGCGCTATTAACTTTAGGACCACTGTAGATTATGTTAAAAAATTAAACTTATCTGCAAACAGTGATAGTAACACGATCAACGCAAACTATTTCAAAAGCATAAATGGTTTTGACGTGTCTGTGTCAGCAGGACAACATGAATCACAAACTGTTTCTGCTTTGTCTGGCGCTGACGAAAAGGACGGCACCAATAACAAAACAATAGGTGTCAATGTTAGCAAATGGTATGATCAACTGCACTGGAGAACAAGTTGGTTTGCAAGAAACACATTCGCTGACATAGATGGTCATAGTCTTGCAATACAAGAAGGCAAATGGGCAGACAATACTTTTTATGCGTTACAGACTGGACTGGATTATAAAAATACCAGTTTGACTTTGCACACACACGAATACGACAGAGATTATGATGACTCGCACTATGACAGCATGAACTATACTATTCGAGGCACACAACAATACGATAAGTTTGGTTTTGGCTTTGATTACAAACACAACGAGTCTTACGGGAAGTCACAATGGAGTGAATCTAATCGTGATTTGTATAATTTAGGCTATTTCTTCAACCTGTCTCATAACATATTCAGTTATCATCATAGGTTTGATGAAGAGCACGAAACTTACAAGTTAGGTTTTTTCAAAGAAATACAGGATGGTTTGAGCATCAGTGGAAGTACATCTACCAGTTACAAAGAAGCCACCACATGGACATCAGTTGAATATGGTGACACACAAGAATTTACTGTAACAAAAAATAATTTTTCAACCACTGTGTTTACCAACGATATAGGCAATCTTAACTCAGACGGTATAGAGTTAAGTTATGGTGTAAAAGATTTCAGAATATTTGCAAGTCATCTCAACAGTAAAACAAATGATACAGTAAATCTGAGACGGCCGCAATGGAACCTAGGCTTGATGCATAATCTAGCACTGGACAACAAATGGAACTTGACTACAAATTATAAATTCAAAGATGAACATTTAGATATCCATAACAGCAATTGGTCAACTATATCTATGCCCGACGTACACTTGCTTGACTTTACACTAAGCAAAAAATGGAATAATATAGATCTTGGATTTACCATGACAAATGTGCTTGACGAAGCATACGAGTCACCTCATGGCTTTAGTCAGAATGGTAGACAAATTAATTTTGGTTTCCATAGAAGTTTTTAAATTGACACACAAACTGAACTTCTAGTATAATTTGACTATGGAAGTATCACTTGTTGATAAAATGGGCACAGACTTAACTGTGGTTAATTCTGCTAGAGTAAGTTACGCTAAAACTAAGACAACATTTGATGCCAAGGATGAAAAATTAATCAAGTATCTTGCTGAACACGAACACTGGTCGCCATTTGCACACGCAAGTATGCAGTTTAGGATCAAGGCACCTGTGTTCGTTGCAAGGCAATTGGTGAAGCACCAAGTGGGTCTTGTGTGGAACGAAGTCAGCAGGAGATATGTAGATGATAAGCCAGAATTATTTCACCCTGAGTCATGGCGAGGCAGACCCAAGAATAGTAAACAAGGTTCTTCAGGTGAATTAGAATTGGACACCATTACAAAACACAGATACCAAATTGCGATGCTGGAATGTATTAACGTGTATAATTCTCTATTGCAAAAAAATGTGGCACCAGAACAGGCACGGATGGTGTTGCCACAATCAATGATGACCGAATGGTATTGGTCGGGCACCGTGTACGCCTTTGCAAGGGTATGCAACCTAAGGTGTAAACCTGACACACAAAAAGAAACACAGGACGTTGCAAATCAAATACACGCATTGGCAAACGAGGCCTTCCCTTACTGTTGGAAATACTTAAGAAAAGTTTAACAAAACTGTAACATCATTTTAATATATGTGTGTTTAAATAATGTTGGTTTTATAACCAATGAAAACAGTAAAACTAAACAAAGGAAATAAAATGAAAAAACTAGTACAAATTCTTTGTGCGGTAATTTTATTTTCATCACTGGCCCAAGCGGCACCAAGCAATATCAAAGTTGTAGGTTCTTCGACAGTTTACCCTTTCACGACAGTAGTGGCTGAGAGATTCGGTAAGGACACGAAGCACTTGACTCCGATTGTTGAGTCGACTGGTACAGGTGGTGGAATGAAATTATTCTGTGCAGGGATAGGATTAAACTCCCCTTCTGTAACAAACGCATCTAGAGCCATCAAAGAAAAAGAGGTCAAGTTGTGTGAGAAGAACGGAGTATCATTCGTAGAATTTAAAGTGGGTAATGACGGTATTGCTTTTGCAAATTCTGTGAAAGGACCAAAAATAAACGTTACCAAAGAACAGTTATGGCAGGCCATGGCAGACTTAGGACCAAGACCCAAGTTATGGTCTGACATAGATCCAAGCCTACCGAACTATGAGATCATGATCATGACTCCTCCGGCAACAAGTGGCACAAGAGACGCATGGAACTCTCTTGTCATGAAGAAAGGATGTCCAAAAGATATCCTAGAGGCAAAAGGCAAGAAGAAGTGTTATCAGATGAGGGAAGACGGACCAGTAATCGAAGTGGGTGAAAACGACACACTGTTGATAAACAAGATGGCCGGTGACAAGCAATTGTTCGCCATCTTTGGTTTCTCATATCTAGACTCCAGCAGGGACAAAGTCCAAGCGGCAACTATCGAGGGTAATGAGATTAGCCTGGACACCATCCAGAATTATGAGTATCCGATCGCAAGACCATTGTTTGTCTACTTCAAGAAAGAGCACATGGACGTTGTTCCAGGACTTGAGAAGTTCATGAAATCTTATATCAGTAAGAAAGCGATGGGACCAAGAGGTTATCTCATGGATCTTGGCCTAGTACCATTGGATAAGGCTACGTTCGATGAAATGGTAAAAAGGACCAAAACCAAATAGTAGACATTGTCTTCGATACCCAGTATAATATATCACATATGAAACTGGGTATTGTAGGACATGGATTTGTAGGCACAGCGGTGGATCATGGATTCACAAAGGACGTGCAGAAGTTCATAGTAGATCCCAAACACAACAGCACCAACACCATAGAGGATTTGATTAAATTCAAACCTGACGCAACATTCGTGTCCGTGCCAACTCCTATGTTGGAGACCGGAGAGAGCAACACTGCCATATTAGAAGAAGTTATGCAACAGTTGAATCAGTCAAAAGGATTGTTGGTGATTGTAAAATCGACTGTGCCGTCATATAAACTACAGGCGATACAGGAACAGTGTGTTGACATAAGGATCGTTTATAATCCTGAGTTTCTCACTGAAAAAAACTACATAGAAGATTTCCGCAATCCACCTATGCATGTGTTTGGAGGAGTGGACGCAGACACAGACGTTGTGGAGAAACTGTACAAGGAACACAGCGAATGTTCAGAATGTCCTGTGTACAAGACAGACATGATTACTGCCAGCATGGTCAAATACTGCATTAACTCATTTCTAGCAACAAAGGTCACATTTATGAACGAGATGTATGATGTGCTGAAGGCGGCACGAGGTGCAGACTGGCAAACATTCACTAAGATAATAGCACAGGATCCTAGGATAGGCAAGACTCACTTAAAAGTGCCTGGCAATGACGGACAGCGAGGATACGCAGGATCATGCTTTCCAAAAGACACCAATGCACTGGCTTGGTTTGCTCGTGAAATATTGAACACACCGTTCACACAATTAGAAACTAGCATCAAAATTAACGATACTCTGCGTAAACGTAATCACGTCTAAGAAAATAATTTTTTTTCTTTTTGAATCTGTTCTTGCAACAATTCAATAAACACCTCATCTTTGCCAACAGGAATATCATTAACATTATTGATTACAAAGTCTTCCTTGGTGAATTTTTTATGTTGCTCTATAATATAACGTGACACAGGTGCATCTTGGTTGTTTTTACCTGCTTGAAAAAAATATTCATATACTCCATTATATCCAAAGTATAAATTATTTTTAATTTTTTTTGGCACATCTGCAGGCCAGTCGGTAACATGAAAGTAGTTTTCGTGTAAATCAACAGGATGACATGCAACTCCGCCAAATTTTAAATTTTCCAGCATTATGGCTACATCTGCAACTATTTTATCTCCATCCAAAACTGTGTCATTTGGATCCTTATCAAAAAGTTCTATGCAAAATTTATTGTCTTTGTCTGTGATATTTGTTTCAAAGACTTTTTTATATTCATTACCTGAATAAGATATTTGTTTATCCAATACTTGATCATTTAGGATTATTTTAAAACTTGGACTTTTTTTAGATGTGCTAAATGTTCTAAGTTGTAATTCTATTTTTTCTTTCATTGTGCCAGGCTAATTCTATATCCTTGAATTGATTCCATTTTGACCAAAGATATTCCATGTCGTAACCGTTTTTGGGATTTGTGAATCCAAGATCTTTTGCAAAGTTTCCAAATTCAATTCTTCGTAATATTCTTTTACTAAAAGTTAGTTCAGGATTATATTTACACCACCATAACAGATCTTCTTGTTCTCCTGGTGTTGGTATGAATTCAAGTCCCATTTGCTCCATGTTGTCTTTTAATGGAGTGTTTTGTGTGATACGCACAGTGACTCCTAGTTCTAAATTTAAAATTGTTTTGTCGTGTGCAAAAGGATGTAGATCAACTAAAAATTTTTTACCTTGTTTAAACTTTTCTTCAGTTTCTGTGGGCCAACCAACAATCAAATTACACCAGGTAGATATTTTGTTTTGTCTTGCCAATTCAAATTCATAAAGTATATCTTCATTGGTAATTTTCTTGCCCATCTCAAAACGTATATCGTCACATAGGGATTCCAAACCCAGTTCCAACACAGATGCTCCGGATCTGGCCATCGTTTGCCAATCTTCTTTTGTGTGTTGACCTTTTCTTCTAAAAATAAACTGA
>TARA_R100000278_G_scaffold29916_1_pt1 | contig 28485 bp, 35 predicted proteins | sample TARA_R100000278 | Tara Oceans TARA_R100000278 (sample SAMEA2620755) | marine metagenome | biome: marine biome (ENVO:00000447); feature: deep chlorophyll maximum layer (ENVO:xxxxxxxx); material: "saline water (ENVO:00002010), including plankton (ENVO:xxxxxxxx)" | depth 66 m | reverse complement strand
ATAGACTTTACTACGGTTGGACACTCTAGCGGTGATGCTTATTCTATTATTTTAGTTTTGAATAAAAATTATTAATGAATGGCAGAGTACAAAGGCAAGACTGTAACACTTAATAGACCTAGGGCTATCCGAAAGGGTAGCCCTGGATATGGTAAAAAACGTAAAGAAGTTTTTGTTAAAAATCCATCTACGGGAAAAATAAAGCGAATTGCTTTTGGAGATGCTAAATTGGGTATGCATAAGAATGATCCAAAAAGAAAAAGGTCATACTGTAAACGGAGTGAAAAACTAGGTAATGACAGAATGAAAGCAAATTATTGGGCAAGAAGGGATTGGGACTGTTGAGTTATCATTACACTAAAGAATTAGATAAATTAATAAAAGGCCTTGAAAAAGCCTCTAAGTCTCATGCAGCTCAAGTTAAAGTGCTAGAAAAGATAGTAGCACAAACAAAAAAGGCTAGAAATGCCAGCAAAAAAAAGAAGAGATCCTAAAGTAGGTACAGGTAAAAAACCAAAAGGCTCAGGTCGCCGCCTGTATACAGACGAAAATCCTAAAGATACCGTATCTATTAAATACGCAACGATCCAAGATGCTAAAGATACGGTTGCAAAAGTAAAAAAAACAAGAAAACCGTTTGCTAGGTTAATACAAATATTAACAGTAGGTGAACAAAGGTCTAAGTATGGCGGTAAACCAAGGCAAGCAGAAATATTTAGACGTGGCAAGGACGCTATTAGAAAAAAACACGGCAGAATTAAATAATGTATCCTGTTTACAATAAATTTTATTATAAGCCACTACCTGATTGCGTAGAGGTGCAAAAAAGTACTATAGAAGGCCATGGTTTATTTGCAATTGAAACTATTAATGCAGATTTTGATTTAGGTATGTCGCATATCAAAGTACCAATAATAACAGGTTATGTAAGAACTTCTATAGGCGGTTTTTTAAATCATTCAGATGATGCTAATTGTTTTTTAACAGAAGAATTAGATTGGGATGATTATAGGGTATATAATGTTTTTACTGCTAGAAAGATTGAAAAAGGTGAGGAACTTACTTTAAACTATCATTTAGACGGATTAAATTATGGCGAAGAAAGCAAAGAGTAAAGGTAAAATATGTCCAGAGGGTAAAGCCTGGGCTAAAAGAACTTTTGATGTTTATCCCAGCGCTTATGCCAATTTAGCTGCCTCCAAATATTGTAAAGATCCAAATTATGCAAAAAAAGCTAAAGGTGGTAAACGAAAAGGTAAAAGGTTTGGTGGTCCTATACGAGGCCAAGGTATAGTTATGCCGGATAGATTAAGATGAGCAAAGGGCAGTTACAAAGTTGGCTTGATGAAGATTGGGTAAGATTGGGGGCTGATGGATCTATAAAAGGCTCATGCGGTGGTAGAAAGAAAGCTGAGGGTAAGCCTAAATGTATACCAAGGAGTAAAGCAAATAAGCTATCTAAGTCAGAACGTGCTAAACTTGTAGCTAGGAAAAGAAAAAAGGATCCAAATCCAAACAGAAAAGGTAAACCAATTATGGTATCTAACAAATTAAAAAAAGGCGGCACACCATTAGCCAATCCAAAAAAAGCTGATCTTAATAAAGACGGTAAACTTTCTTCTTATGAAAGAACAAGGGGGCTTGCTATAGAAAAAGCTATGAGGAAACAGAATCGTGCTAAAATGAAAAAAGGTGGCTTCATAGCAAGAGGTTGTGGAGCTGTCAGACCTGATAAAAGAAAGGTTACAACCATAAGTTAGGAGAAAAAAAATGTTTAAGAGAACTAAAATGTACGCTATGGGCGGCGGAGTAAAAGGAAGAAAATACGCTGCTAAAGGCGGTGGTATGAAAAAAACTAAATATATGGCTGGTGGCGGAGCTACTAAAGGCTCTAAATATATGGCTAGAGGTGGAGCTATGAAAGGCTCTAAATATATGGCTGCTGGTGGTGGTATGAAAAGATCAAAGTATGCATCCGGTATGGGAGCAAATAAAAAGTCTAAATATAGAGCAAAAGGCGGCGTAAGATAATTCAGACATAAGGGGGAACTATGTCATATTTGATTTCCAACATACCGCAGTTTAAATGTTGGGTTCGTAGAGAATTTACTGCAAATCATCAAAACTATCACGGTGAATACCTGCATGCACTAGCATTCGCAGTCAACACTATTCCAGATAGATCATTATCATTTCAAGTTGTGTTTACAGGGTGCGAAACGGATTTTGAGGGCTATCCAGACGAAAACGTACACGGTGGCGCTATGTGGGCAAGAATGCCGATAGAAGCACTTGTGGCTGACATAAAGCTAGATGAATGGCCAAAAGCTATGGAAGATCATTTAGCCCAACCTTGGGATTGTCTTAGTCATCATCACTCTGTTGTTGTTTTAGATAGAGTCAGCTCATCACCTTGGATATGCAAAATTGGTGGTGAATTTTATACCGGTAGATATATGTTTACCGTAGATTATACAGAGCACAGTATTGCTGATGATCCTGCACAACATAAACAAAGTCATGTGCTATACTTAACGGACGCTGGTGAATATACTGGTAATTTTATAGCTTTACCTAATAATAGAGTTAGAGCAACAAATCCAGCTTTATGGCGTACTGGAGAAGGTCCACCAGACTTTTCTCCAAGTCAGTATATACATTCGGCTGAAAAACATGAGAGTTATATGGATCCGGATATAACGTTTGATAATCTATATAACCAGGGAGATAGAGAATAATGGCGTTATCAGGAAGCACAAACTTTGAACCTAATATAACTGAGTTTATTGAAGAAGCTTATGAAAGATGTGGTCTTGAATTAAGAACAGGTTATGATCTAAAAAGTGGTATTCGATCAGCCAATTTAATGTTAGCAGAATGGGCAAATAGAGGCCTCAATCAGTGGACTATAGAGCAAGCAACTCAAACGGTTACAGAAGGCACTAGCAGTTATTCACTTAATTCAAATATTATAGATGTTTTAGATGTTGTTCTACGTAGAACAGTCAATGATGTGCAAACAGATATAAGCATGAATAGAATTAGTAGATCAGAATATATCAACATCCCAAACAAAAATACTAAAGCAAGACCTTCACAATTTTTCTTAGATAAATTAAGCACACCATCTTTAAAAATATGGCCTGCACCTGAAAACTCTACAGATGTATTAGTATTTAATAAGCTTGTTAGAATGGATGATGCTGATGCGGCAACAAATACTATGGATATGCCATTTAGATTTTTCCCTTGTTTTGTAGCAGGATTAGCTTATTACATATCACAAAAAAGAGCACCACAACTTACTCCACAACTAAAATCTTTATATGAAGAAGAATTTAGGAGAGCGGCAGACCAAGATGAAGATAGGGCTTCATTTAAAGTAAGGCCAAGACTTAGAGTTCTTTGATGGCATACGCATCTGGAAAATTTGCAAAAGCTTTATGTGATAGATGCGGGTTTGAATATAAGTTATTAGATCTTAAAGAAGAATGGAACGGATTAAAAACTTGCAATAGTTGTTATGAGCCAAAACACCCACAACTAGAGCCATTAACGGCTACCGCTGATCCACAAGCGCTTTACAAACCTAGACCGAATAATGATCATGAAGTTGGCGAAGGTTTTGTTGTAGTGGTCAATAATGATATTACTAGATACAATACTATGAACCCAGCAACTTTGGGCACCAACTTTAGTGTAAGTGAAATGACAGGAGGCTTAGGGACGGTTACAATACAAATATCATGACATTAGCAGAGTTAAAAACATTAATACAAAACTATACAGAAAATACTGAAACTACATTTGTAAACAGTTTAGATGATTTTATTAAAAATGCAGAAAATAGAATATTTGATTTGGTGCAGTTTGATTATTTTAGAAAAAACGTAACTGGATCACTAACAACTGGTAATACGTATTTAACAACTCCAACAGATTATCAACTAAGTTTTTCATTAGCTGTTGTAGATGGCAACGGCGACTATCATTACTTAGACAAGAAACATCCATCTTTTATGCGTGAATACAGCGTAGACCCCACAGATTCAACCCTAAGGGGTCTACCAAAGTATTATGCTGATTTTGATAAAGAGCTCTCAACAGCGTCTAACAATGGATCTACTATTATTGTGAGTCCAGTGCCAGATGCTAATTACACAGTAGAGTTGCATTATCTTTACAAACCTAATTCACTGGTTACTGATACAACAGGAACCTGGCTATCTAATAATGCTAGGAATGCTCTGTTGTACGGTAGTTTAATTGAAGCTTATATATTTATGAAGGGGGAACAAGATCTTCTACAAGCTTATGAGCAAAGATTTGCTTCATCTGTTAATAGATTGAAAAACAGAGCAGAAGCAAGAGGTAGAAGAGATGAATACCGATATGACTCTTTGAGGACTTCGGTATCGTAAAACATTATGGAAAAAATCGAAAGCTTGAAAGGGGCGACTGTAGCCATAGTCGGTATGGGAAAAAGTTGGTTTGATTATAATCTAGCTAAATCACACGGTACACATTTTGATGAAGTCTGGGCAATTAATGCCGTAGGCAGCGTAATTTATCACGATAGGGTATTTATGATGGATCCTGCGTCTAGATTTTTAGAATCAGATGATGCCGGCGGGCAAACAGCCAGTATGGTGGAAATGTTACTAAATCACGAAGGCCCAATTTATACTTGCGAATTAGACGATAGATGTCCTGGATTAGTTGATTATCCTGTACGCGAAATTGTCAGAGACACTAACTGTCATTATCTTAACAATACAGTAGCTTACGCTATAGCTTTTGCATATTGGAATGAAGTAAAAAATATCAAAATGTTTGGTGTTGATTTTTCTTACAAAGGTAATTTACATTTTGCAGAGGCAGGAAGAGGTTGTGTAGAGTTTTGGTTATCAAAATGTATTGATGCAGGTATGCAAATAGAGGTTGCAGCATCATCAAGTTTATTAGATACGGACGTGCCTGCTCCACAAAAACTATACGGTTATCACAGGTTAGCCGATCCTTTAATTGTTTTTGAGGATGAATCTGGATTAAATGTAAAAAATATTAGTGAAATAGAAATTACTAAAAAAGAACAAAAACCTGTTTTAGTTGATAGAAATGACTCACATCTTAAACCTCCTGAGCCAAACAAATGGTAGACGAAATAACCCCAGCAGGCCTACCTGGATTAGGTGTAATAGAGGCAAAAACAACAAGTTTTGGTGGTCATCCCCCTGAGTTCTGGGCTGAAAGACTTACAGAAAAGATAGTGAGTTACTCAGAAGATAAAGAACCACATATCAGAGAACAAGCAAGAGCTTATAAAGATGCTATATATCAGGTTTGTTTGATTTATATAAAAAATGCGTTAAAATCTTATAAAGCCTCTCTAATACAAGATTTAATCGGTGGTGGAGAGGAAGAATTAGCAAAAATTATTAGAGGTATTTAATATGGCTATAAGCTCTACTTTAACCACAAGTTTCAAAAAAGAACTACTTGAAGCTGTGCATAATTTTAAAAACTCTGGTGGTGATACCTTTAAATTAGCCTTATATACAAGTTCAGCTACTTTAGGTGCTACAACTACAGCTTTTGTCACTACAGGACAAGCTAGCGGCACAAACTACACATCAGGCGGTAATAACCTTACAAGAGTAGATCCAACATCTAGTGGCACTACTGGATTTACTGATTTTGCAGATTTAACTTTTGGAACTGCTACTATAACTGCAAGAGGTTGTATGATCTATAACTCTTCTGATAGTAATAAATCTGTTGCTACTATTGATTTTGGTGGTGACAAAACATCTACAGCTGGCGACTTTACAATAGTATTTCCAGCAGCAGCAGCAAGTACAGCGATTATTAGAATAGCTTAGCCTTATGGCTAATATAACTGGTTGGGGTCGAGGCACCTGGGGTGAAGGGCCTTGGAGTGAGCCTATACCAGTTACCCTTACAGGCGTAGCAGCTACAAGTGCGCTTGGTAGTGTTTCAGTTGTAGCAAAAGCAAACGTATCGCCATCTTCTCAAGTAGCAACATCTGCGTTAGGCACAGTTGCAGTTGACGCAGAGGCAAATGTATCAATTAGTGGTCTATCATCTACTTCAGCGCTTGGCACCATATCAACAATTGCAAAAGCTAATGTCATACCGTCTGGTCAAGTAGGCACAAGTGCATTAGGAACCATAAGTGTAAGCGGAAAGGCAAACGTTAGCGTTACAGGCTTAGCAGGAACTTCAGCTATTGGTGGAGTCGGTGTGAATGGTGATGCCGTAGCTAATGCTACTGGTGCAGTTGGATCGCTTGGCGGAGTTTTAGTTGACGTAGATGGTGAGGCTAATGTTGTAATCAATGGAGTAGCGGCTACAAGTGCAGTAGGATCAGTGACGACACATAATGCTGTTAAGTTTGGTATTAATGGAGTTGCTGTTACCGGGTCAGTGGGTAGTGTAACTATCGGATTAGGGGCCACGGTATTTCCTATAGGTCTTGAAGCAACTGGAAGCACCTTTGATGTTAACGTATGGGGTCTTGTAGACGAGTCGCAAACAAGAAGTTTCTCTGATGTAACAGATACACAAACCTCTAGTTTTAGTGCAATAAATCAAACACAAACACAAAATTATGCTAATATTGATGATGACCAAAGTTCATCCTTTGCTGAAATTAATGAAACACAAACCCCAGATTGGGAAGAGGTAGCTTAAAAAATGGCAACGTATGTAAATGATTTAAGATTAAAAGAGATAGCAACAGGTGATGAGTCAGGTACTTGGGGGGCTTCGACCAACACCAATTTAGAGCTTATTGCTGAGGCGTTTAGTTTTGGCACAGAGGCTATAACAACCAACGCAGATACCCACACTACTACTATTGCAGACGGCTCTACTGATCCAGGCAGATCTATTTATTTAAAATATACAGGTACACTAGATTCAGCTTGCACTATAACAATAGGCCCAAATACCGTATCTAAACTATGGTTTATTGAAAACGGTACATCAGGATCACAAAATATTATTATTTCACAAGGATCTGGCGCAAACGTCACGATTCCAGCAGGTCATGTAAAAGCTGTATATTCAGATGGAGCTGGCTCTGGCGCAGCTATGGTAGATGCTTTTACTAACTTAAATCTAGGCGGTACTACAACAGTAGATGATTTAACTATCTCAGACGACCTAACAGTCACAGATGACATGACTATTGGCGGCACACTAGGAGTGACAGGTATAGTTACACTTACTGATGATCTAATTATTGGAGATGGTAAAACTATAGGATCTGCCTCTGATGTAGACGCTATGACTATAGCCTCTAACGGACAAGTCACTTTTTCACAAACTCTTATTGGTACCGCTTTAGACATATCTGGAGATATAGACGTAGATGGCACATCTAACTTAGATGTAGTTGATATAGATGGAGCTGTAGATATGGCATCTACTTTAGCTGTAGGTGGTGTTGTAACTGCAAACGCAGGTGTAGTCGTAGATAACATAACTATAGATGGTACAGAGATAGATTTATCAAGTGGTGATCTTACTATTGATGTAGCAGGAGACATTATTCTTGATGCAGATGGTGGCGATTTTACATTCAAAGATGGTGGCACAACACAGTTTCAATTACAAAATAGTAGTGGTGATGTTCAATTAGTAAATAATACCCAAGACAAAGATATTAAGTTTATGGGTGATGATGGTGGCTCAACTATAACTGCCCTTACCCTTGATATGTCAGATGCAGGTACAGCTATATTTAATAATAAAGTTGGTATAGGAACTACAAGTCCTGGCAAATTGCTACATCTTAAAGGTTCAGCAGCGCAAATTAGAATTGAAGATAGTGATGGTACAAATCAAATAGCAGATATAACAAGTGATTCAGGCGATATGTTTCTTACTAGTAGAAACAACACTTCACATGGAGAAATAATTTTTAGAAGATTTAACGGAACTTCAGTTTTAGAAACTGCAAGGTTTGATGATTCAGGTAATTTTGGTATAGGAACTTCGAGTCCTTCAGAACCTTTACATGTTAACGAAGGAACAGGTGGAGTATCTACAACATTATTATTACAAAATAGTTCTGCATCTGTTGATGGCAGAGGAACAAATCTAACTTTTAAAAGTTCAAGCACAGAGATTGGTCAAATACAATCTAAAACATCTTCAGATGCAACGAGTGGTATTTTAGCTTTTAAAACTGCAAGTTCAGGCACACTTTCAGAGCAGATGAGAATAGATAAAGATGGAAATGTTGGTATCGGAACTACAAGTCCTGCTACTTTATTATCTTTGCAGGGAGATGCAGAGTTATTAAGGCTTGATGGAACTGCAAACACAACTAGAACAATATTTTTTAGAAATACAACTGCTGCAAATCCTGCACAAATACATTCTGATGGCTCTTTAAAACTGCGTGCAGAAGATTCCGGAACTCACATGGAATTTCATACTGTTGATACAGAACGGATGCGTATTGATAGTTCAGGGCGTTTATTAGTTGCTAGTTCAACAGCAGTTACAGGCAACACTACAGCAAAATTACAAATTAATGGCACAGATAATGCTGGTTCTACAATCTCAATAGGAAGATTTAGTAATAATACAAATGCACCAGTATTAAATTTTATTAAATCAAGAAATGGCACAGTTGGCGGTAATACTATAGTTCAAGACGATGACAATCTAGGTTCAATATTGTTTGGTGGTAATGATGGAACTGATAATGTTTCAATAGCAGCAAAAATATTTGGTGAAGTTGATGGAACACCTGGCAGTAATGATATGCCTGGTAGATTAACTTTCTTTACTACAGCAGATGGTGCTTCAACACCAACAGAAAGAATGCGTATTGATGCTTCAGGAAATGTAGGAATTGGGGAATCCTCAACAATAACCGGAAAAATACATGTCAAAGGATCACCACCTGCAACTAATGGTGGTATTGTTTTTGTGCGTAATTCTGATGCCGCATCTGATAATACAACATTTGGTGGTATACATTTTTCTTCTAGTCCTGGAACTGATTTTTCAATAGGTAAGGCTAATGTCAACTCAGCTACAAGTTTAAGTTTTAGGAATGGTAATACAGGTGCTTCTCTTATGGAGCTTGATTCATCAGGCAACTTAGGCCTGGGAACTTCAAGTCCTTCATTTAATACAGGAAGTGGTTTAGAAATAGAAAGAAGTGGAACTGCTACTATAAGACTGCAAGACTCTGGAAATAAATCTGTTGAACTACTACAAAGCTCAGATTTTGAAATACATTGTTTAAATAGTGGAGCAAATGTTGTAATAAATCCAACAAGTAAAACTATATTTGAAACTGGTTCAACAGAAAGGATGCGTATAGATGCTTCAGGAAATGTTGGTATAGGAACTACAAGTCCTTCACAACTATTAAATTTACAAGGACAAAGTCCATTTATACAATTTAATCAAACTGGAACAGATTCTTTTGCAGGAATAAATTTTGGTGATGATGATGATGCAAACGATGGTCAAATACTTTATGACCATGATGAACGTTATATGCGTTTTCAAGTTGCAAATGCTGAAAGGGTTAGAATTGATGCTTCAGGGAACTTCTTAGTGGGTAAAAGTTCAGCAAATTTAGCAACAGCAGGTATTGAGTTACTAGCTTCTGATTTTGCAAACTTCACACGTGATGGTGGTCTTTCAGCACAATTTAATAGGCTCTCATCTGATGGTGCTGTTATAGGTTTTTTAAAAGCAGGTTCAACAGTTGGAACTATATCTGTAACATCTTCAGCAACAGCTTACAATACATCTTCTGATGCAAGACTTAAAGATATTACAGGCTCTTCAAGAGGATTAGATGTTATCAACGAACTTAATCCAGTAGCTTATAATTGGAAAGAAGATGGTAAAGCTGATGAAGGTTTGATAGCACAAGAGGTTAAAGAACTTGTACCAAATGCAGTAAGCCAAACAGAAGATGACTATTACCAAATGGATTATAGTAAACTTGTAACGCATCTTGTAAAAGGTATGCAAGAACAACAAGAACAAATAGAATCACTAAAAAGTGAAATTGCAATTTTAAAAGGAGAATAATATGGCAATATCTTATACCTGGGATGTAAGCACATGCGATACATACCCATCAAAAAGCGGCAAATCAAATGTGGTGCATAATGTCCACTGGCGACTAACTGGCTCTGATAGTTCTAATAAGGACGCTGACGGTAACCCACAAACTGCTACAGTTTATGGTAGCCAAAGCGTTAGTACAGATGATCTATCAAGTTTTATTAATTGGTCTGATCTTAAAGCTAGTGATGTACAAGGCTGGGTTGAAGCTGGGTTAGGTAGTGATGAAGTTACAGCTTTAAAAGCAAATGTAGATGCACAAATAGCTGAAAAAGTAACGCCTACAAGTGTTACTAAAACATTAAGTTAATTTTTTTTAAAAGGGGATAAATATGGTTAAAAAAGAAAAAGAAGTCGATAAAGGCCCAGTAGTTTCTGTAGATGGTACAGAAATGTATGTTAGGGATCTTAATGAAAATCAAAGATATTTATATCATCAAATGGAAGATTTGAGCCGCAAACAATATACGGCACAAAGCGAATTAGACCAAATAAATGCAGCTTTGAGTGTTTTTAAAAATGCTTTTATAAATTCTACAAAAGAGCAGGCAGATGAAGTATTACAGGAGAGCGATAATGAAGTGGATGCGAAAGTTAGTTAATTTTGTTACAAATTCAGAAGATGTAGTTGTAAGAACTCGTGATGACAAAGGTAGATACGTTGGTGACGATAAATCTACTCCTGATGTAAATGAGGCTTACACAACTAAAAGAGTAAAGAAAAGTAAAAAATAATGGCTGATGCACCAGATGCATTTGTCTATAATGCAACTCTTGAAAGAATAGTAGATGGTGATACTTTTGATTGTAGCTTAGATCTTGGTTTTGATGTAAAGCTTCACAAGCAAAGAGTTCGTCTTGCTGAGATTGACACCCCAGAATCTCGCACAAGAGATCTTGCAGAAAAGAAACTTGGCCTGGCTGCAAAAGCTAGGCTTGCAGAGTTATGTGCCGGTAAAATCAAAGTAAAATCTTTAGGTAAAGGTAAGTACGGCCGTATTTTAGGTATACCGTATACAGAGGATGGTAAAGACATTTGTCAAATACTTATAGATGAGGGACATGCAGTTCCTTATGATGGCGGTAAAAAAACTAAGGTATGGGGTGATTACTAGCGTATGGAGTCTGCCGTACAATTAATTCAAGAGGTTGGTTTTCCTATAGCAGCAGCGTTAGGACTTGGCTGGTTTATATACAAACTTATCATGCGTATTGTTGACGGTATGGAAACAAAACTTGATACTGTTGATGAAAAAGTAGAAGGTCAGATTGCTGCTATTGAAGAAAGATTAGGAACGAAACTTGATAGCCAACACGGTATTTTAGTAGCACTAATAGATAGAATTAGAAGCCTTGATAATGAGATTATTAGACAAGACACACTAATAAAAACTATACTAGGAGTTCCACAATTAATTGATAGCAATAAAATTGCTAAGGCGGATAGAGATGACCAAAGGAAAGATTAAGCTACCACTTCATTACAAAATTATTGTTATTTGGGCTGTAGTTTTATTTGTTGGTATTATTTGTGTGAACATACAAGCAGATACCATCACTTTTAAATTTAAGTCACCATCTTTTTCTGGTATTAATACAAGCTCTCACTATCTAACTATAGAGAATCAAGAGCACATGCGTAAGATGACTATTAAAGAGGAGATAAAAGCTCTTCAAGACGAATTAGAAAGAGATGCAGAAAACACTACACTAGCAAGATTTATTAGGAATTTAGAAAGCCGTATTTACGCACAAATATCAAGGCAAATAGTTGAGAATATGTTTGGGGAGACACAATCAACTGAAGGCAAGTTTGAGCTTGAGGGTAATATAATATCTTACAAGATTGAGGACGGCATGATTATATTAACAATATTTAACACAAATGATGGTACAACGACTACTATTGAACTCCCTCTTGGTGATTTCAGTTTCTAGTTGCTCCATACTAGAAGTTGTAAAAGATACTAAGCCAGACAGATTTAAAAGCAAAGGTTTACATGAATATAGCATATATTCTTTACAGTCTTATGAACTCGCAAATGTACCAGCTCCTATAGTCAAACCTGTAGTTGCCGTTTATCCTACTGCCTTCCTTGATCAAACAGGACAACGAAAAAGCAACAGTGAATTTGCTTTATTTTCATCTGCTATAACACAAGCTCCATATACTTTGTTAATACGTTCTTTAAAACATGCATCTGACGGCAATTTCTTTCGTGTAGTAGAAAGAGTTGGTCTTGATAACTTAACAAAAGAAAGACAACTAATAAGATCTACTAGAGAACAATTAGGCGAAAACCAGGCTCTTGGGCCTTTGCTATTTGCTGGTGTGTTGCTAGAGGGTGCCGTTGTAAGCTATGATAGTAACTTAGTTACTGGTGGTTTGGGTGCTAGATACTTAGGAATAGGATCAAGTATGCAATACCGAGAGGATAGCGTAAGTGTTAGTCTTAGAATGGTTTCAGTAGCTACTGGCGAAATATTAATAGAAGTTATGTCGCAAAAAACTATCTATAGTTATGGCCAATCGCAAGATGTCTTTAAATTTGTTGAGATGGGCACAGAGTTGGTTGAAATAGAAACGGGAGCCACCCGCAACGAAAGCACAACCATAGCTTTGATGAAGGCTATCGAAGGTGCAGTTTTAGAAATTATAAATATAGGAAATACACGAGGGTATTGGAAATATGAAGAAATTAATTAATATTGTTTTATTTATGTCGTTATCTTTAGTCGCAGATAATGAAATAAGTGTAACGCAGTCAGGTAATTCAGCGACTATTGATTTAGAGCAGCAAGGTGGGTCTAACCTTATTGGTGGTACATCAGCAGAAACAGGTAGCATGACTGCTTTAGATCTTGATGGTGTGTCAATGATACTTGACATCAATCAAATTGGTGCATCAAACGTTTTTAGATCAGATGCTATAGACGGTGATAATTTTACTGGATTTTTTGAATTTACAGGTGACAGTAATGTTTTTGACATTCTTATGGACAGTACAGGTCTTATCGACTCTGATTATGTAAATATGAATATAAACGTTACCGGATCAAGCAACACGTTTGATTTAGCGGTTGCAGAAGATGATGATGCATCTTATCTAGATTTAGACTGGATTATTACAGGCGGCAGTAATGCTTTTGATTTTGATATAGATTACGCAAATGCGATAAACTATGTAGATGTTAATGGTAGCAGCAACACAATTAATTTTAGTGGTAGTGGCTATGCTGGTACTACTTCCTCTGATAGTGGATATTTTTACTTGGATTTAGATGGCAGTTCAAACACACTCGATATTTCGCAATCTTCAACGCTTGCAAGGGACTATATTAAGCTTATTACAAATACTTCTAATAGTAATATTTGTATTCAGCAAAGCGACCAAGGTACAAGCACAAGCTGTTGAAATAGGAGATATATCTGAGCTTTCAGGCTCTGCTAGTGTTGTCAGAGATCAACCTTATGACGCTACAGTAAATTTTGGTATCCAAACAAATGATGAGGCTATAACTAATAATGGCCGTATGGCTATAAAGTTTTTAGATGACAGCCAGGTAAAACTTACAGAACACTCACAACTCTTAATAAACGAATACGTTTTTGATCCTGATCCAGATAAATCAAAAATGGCTCTTACTTTTGCTTTGGGCACCACTAGATTTATAACTGGTAATCTCAACCGTATCAATAAACAAAATATTTCTTTACAGACTCCAACTGCAAATATAGCCATACGTGGTACTGACTTTACAGCAACCGTTAATGAGTTAGGAGAATCATTAATTATATTACTGCCAGATGAATACGGTATATCAAGCGGAGAGATAGAAGTTATTACTGCAACCGGAAGTGTAATACTAAACAAACCTTTTGAAGCTACAACAGTAAATGTTTTTGAAAGCGCTCCATCAAAACCTGTAATTTTAGATCTTACCCTAGAGTTAATTGATAACATGCTTATTGTTTCACCTCCTGAAGAAGTGGTGGTAGAGGGAGAAGAAGTTATTGTAAAGTCGAATAGTATTCTTGATTTTAATGATTTAGATATTGATTATTTAGATGAGGATTTTTTAGATAATGAAGCTGAACTAGAGTTTACAGAGTTAGATATAAACTATCTTGATGTAAACTTCTTAGAAGATTTGCTTGATGTTATAGATGCATTAGAGGTAGCTGAGGAAGAAGATCAACTTACACAAGATATAGGATCTATTAGCCTTACAGGAACTCAGTTCGGACAAGACCCAGACACACAAATAATATCTTTTATAGATGGTGAAAAACTTACATTAATAAGAAGTGTAAATAATACGGCTAGAGTAGATCTAGATACTAACGGTAGTTATACTGTAATTTTTATACAAGATGGTGTTTCTAAAACTATCAAAGTAAACGGAGGCAGTAGTAGTATTATTACTATTAGACAAAGCCAGTGAAATATAAAATATTTATATGTTTGTTTGCCTTACTATCACTACCACTTATATTTCAAAGCCAGCCTACAGAAATACTAAAACTTAAATTTTTTGACGCTTTTGTAGAACAAAAGGAGCCATCTAATTTTTTTACCATATTAAACCTAGATGAAGAATTTATAGCAGATGAGGGTGGTTGGCCCTTACCCAGACAAAGATTAGCTGAGATACATGTAGATATTTTAAATGCTGGAGCTCTAGGTGTTGGGTGGGTCATATCCTTTCCACAACCAGACCGTATGGGCGGCGATGCAGTTTTTGCAGAAGTTTTAAATTACGGTGGTTCTGTCCTTGCTATGTTTGAGAATCCAAACGGGTTATACCCTAAAACTTCTGGTACAGTTTTACTAGGTCCTGATGTAGGTGGTATGATGAGTCAGGGAGTGGTGCAGAATATTGATGTACTTAAACTGTCTGCGGATCAAGGTATTGCTACTGCTCCCGTAGACGTTGATCAGTTAGTCCGCAGAATACCACTTTTACTTAGAACTCCAGATGGCTTTGTATCCGCCTTTGGTACCGAAGTCATGAAAATGCTTGCTGGTAATAATACTTACATTATAAAAACTAATGATAATGGTATTGAAGAAATAACCGTGCAAGGTTTAGCTCCTGTAAAAACAGACAGTCTTGGACGTAAATGGATTAGCTGGGTCGACACACCACAAACAACATTAAAAGAACTGGATGTTGCTAATAAGTTTGTTTTTATTGGTGTAACAGCTAACGGTATCATGCCGCAAATCGCAACTCCAGTTGGATTATTAGAACCACATAAGATTCAAGCGGCATTATCTGAGTCAATTTTGATTCCTGATAGTCCATACATACCAGATTTTGCTTTTGCGTTGGAGATTTTAATTTTTGCAATTTTTGTCACTCTGACGTGGCTCTCAATCAATTATCTTGGTGTGGTTAAGGGCATAAGTCTCGCTGGTGTTTTACTGCTTACCAACGGCTTCTCAAGCGTTTTTTTAATAAAAAAGGGCATTTTAGTAGATTTTACCTGGACTTTTGTGTCGCAAGTGCTCACAAGCGCAACAGCTTTCTATATAAACTATCGTAAGCAGTACAAATTACGTCAACAGATAAAGAAACAATTTGAACACTATTTAGATCCAAGACAAGTAAAACACCTACAGAATAATCCTGACGCACTTAGACTTGGTGGCGAAAAAAGATACTGCACCTATTTATTTACTGATGTGCGTGGATTTACCGCTTTATCTGAAACTCTAGAGCCTGAGGAAGTTACCCATATTATGAACAAGGCTTTAACAATACAGTCTAATGCTGTAAAAAAATATGGCGGTATGGTAGATAAGTATATTGGTGACGCTATGATGGCCATATTTAATGCACCAATAGATTTGGATCATCATGAAGATATGGCTATAGAGGCAGCACTTGAAATAATGCAGAATATGAAAGAAGCAAATATAGGCGTAGATATTGGTATAGGTATTAACAGTGGAGAAGCCTGTGTCGGCAATATGGGTAGCGACACTAGGTTTGATTATAGTGCTATTGGGGATGCGGTTAATACTGCTGCTAGGCTTGAAAGCGCAACTAAAGATGTTGGAGTTGATTTAATAATAGGCCATAACACTAAAAAATATTGTAGTTTTGAGTTAGAATTACTAAAACCAATTAAAGTTAAAGGTAAAAAACAATCTTTAGCAATATATACTATTAAATAATATGGTTAACAAAAGACTTACAGTTCAAGACGTGGCTAAAGATTTAGCTGTATCAAAAAAAGAAAACGCAGAGCGTTGGAAAACTGCTTTCAACGAGTTTGCAGATATAAAACAAGAAATCGCATCTATAAATACAACTATAAGAATGGCAACATTTGGTGTTTTTAGTTTTGTTGGTGCTTTAGCTATAGCAGTATTTACTACGGTGATATTATGAAAAAATTAATCAAAGGCATTTTAGGTCAAGTAGCACCTACTATTGGAACTGCTTTAGGTGGTCCTATGGGCGGTATGGCAGGTAATATGATTGCAGATGTGCTAGGTTGTGCAAACAATCCAAAAGATATACAAACAGCAATACAAAACGCTACACCTGAACAAATGATGCAAATAAAACAAGCTGAGCAAGATTTTAAAGTAAAGATGAAAGAGCTTGAGGTTGATGTATTTAAGCTTGAGACAGAAGATAAACAAAATGCAAGAGGTATGTTCAGTAAAGATTGGACAGCAAGAATTATAGGTATAGCCACTATTGGAGGTTTTTTAGGATACATATTCTTGGTAACGTTACAACCACCAGAGCAAAACTCTGAGGCTTTAATAAATCTTGTATTAGGATATTTAGGAGGATTAGCAAGTGCTATTATTTCGTTCTATTTTGGAGCTTCTCACTCAGGCGACAAAGGAGAGTAACATGCAAATATCAGAGGAAGGCAAGCAACTTATAAAAAAATTTGAGGGCTGTGAATTAGAAGCTTACAAATGTGCCGCAGGAAAATGGACAATAGGTTTTGGCAGAATTAAAAATGTAAAAGAAGGTGATACTTGTTCACAAGAACAAGCAGACAAGTGGCTGGAGGAAGAGCTACCTGTATATGGAGCATACGTAAGTGACGCAGTATTAGTACCGCTAGAGCAAAATGAATTTGATGCTTTAGTTGCTTGGACATACAACTTAGGTCCGTCAAATCTTAATAACTCCACTATGTTAAAAGTTCTAAATAACAATAAAAAAGATGAAGTACCACATCAAATGCGTAAATGGAATAAAGCAAGAGTTAATGGAGAAAAAGTTGTCTTACCAGGACTAGAGCGCAGAAGATTAGCAGAATCTTTACTGTTTGAAGGTAAAGAATGGCATGAGGTTTAGCGCATGCCCTTGCAAAAAACAGTTTTTAGACCAGGCATAAATAGAGAAGGCACTGCATACGATAACGAAGGCGGATGGTTTGATTGTAATCTTGTAAGGTTTAGAAAGGGCAGGCCAGAAAAGTTTGGTGGTTGGGAAAAAGTTACAGATAACACTTATCAAGGAACCGCAAGAGCTTTACACGCTTGGATCGCTTTAGAAGGCACAAAGTATTTAGGAGTTGGCACACATCTAAAGTATTATGTGCAAGACGGTAGTGCATTTAACGATATTACTCCTATTAGATCAACAACGTCAGCGGGTGATGTTACATTTTCTGCAACAAACGGCAGTTCAGAAATAACTGTAGCTGATACAGCCCACGGGGCAGTTAAAAATGATTTTGTAACTTTTAGTGGCGCAGCTTCACTTGGCGGTAATGTTACGGCTGCTGTTTTAAATCAAGAATATCAAATAGATTCTATTGTAAATGCTAATAGCTATAAAATAACTGCAAAGGATAGTTCTGGTACAACAATAACAGCAAACGCATCTGACAGTGGAAATGGTGGTTCATCAGTTGTTGGTGCATATCAAGTAAATGTAGGTCTAGATGTTTACGTTCCTGGTACTGGTTGGGGCTTAAACGGTTGGGGTGAAGGTGCATTTGGGCAAGCAGCAGCTCTATCCAGCACAAACCAACTAAGACTTTGGACGCATGATAATTTTGGCGAAGATTTAATAATTAATCAGCGTAATGACGGTATCTTTAGATGGTTAGAGTCAGGCGGTACATCAACAAGAGCTGTAGAACTCTCGCAAGTGTCTGGAGCTAATCTTGTGCCAACTAAAGCTTTACAAGTAATAACATCTGAGGTTGATAGACATTTAATAGTTTTAGGTGCAGATCCAATTAGCGGTACCTCAAGGACAGGAACTATAGACCCTATGTTAATAGCCTTTAGTGATCAAGAAAACGCACTAGAGTTTGAGCCAAAGTCTACTAATACAGCAGGTTCTCTAAGACTATCATCAGGATCATCAATTATTGGTGCGGTAAAAGCACGACAAGAAGTTTTAGTTTGGACTGATACCGCTATGTATAGTATGCAGTTCGTTGGGCCGCCTTTCACATTTGCTGTCAACTTAATTAATGAAGGAACTGGATTGGTGGCACCAAAAGCAGCCGTTACTGCTCCATCAGCAGTATTTTTTATGAGTTACAATAATTTTTACTTTTATAACGGTTCTGTAAATACCTTACCTTGCTCAGTACACAATTATGTATTTAAAGACATAAATCTTACACAATCCTTTAAAATACATGCTTTTACCATTAAAGATAAAAATGAAGTCGGATGGTTCTATTGTTCTGCTGATAGCGAAACTATAGATCGGTATGTTATATATAATTATTCTGAACAATTATGGTTTTATGGGCAACTTACTAGAACTGCTTGGTTAGATTCAGGTATTGAAAACTTTCCAAGAGCGGCTGCAAATAGCTATCTATATCAACAAGAATTAGGTTTTGATGATGATGGATCGCCTATGACTGGTGTATTTATAGAAAGCTCAGACTTTGATTTAGGTGATGGTGAACAGTTTGCTTTTGCTCGCAGAATAATACCAGACTTTAAATTTATTGAAAACCAAAACAATTGTTCTGTAAACGTAGTAGTTAAGACAAGAAATTTTCCAGGCGATAGTCTATCAACTAACTCTACAAGTGAGATTACAAGCAGCACACAACAATCTTTTATAAGAGCTAGAGCAAGACAAATGGCTTTACGTGTAGAATCAAATGATGATGCTACCGATAATGGTAACTTAGGAGTAGGTTGGCGCTTAGGGGCTACTAGAATAGACATAAAAGCAGACGGTAAAAGATGAGCAAACTGCTTCCAACGCAGTTACCGTTAGCACAATCTGAGGTAACTCCCGAAGTTTTTAACCGCCTAATAAGATTATTAGAGATAAATTTAGGTGCAGTAAACCTTGATAATACTCGTCAAGTAAGCGAAAATGAGTTAGAAACCTTGAATTTCAATCCAGGTAGTATAATCTGGAATACAACACTTGAGGTGTTGCAGGTCTATACTGGCTCAGAATGGGTAAATATAGGCGAACCTTTAGTCAACGATGGACTAGAGGCAACAAGCGCACTAGGTAAGGTGACTGTTACAAATAACGGCGCTGTATCTATCAAACTTGCTAATTTTGGAAAATAAACATACTTTTTAAGTATTTACGCTAAAATAACGAATACTATGGAAGGAGATATGCAGGATAAATTAGCACAACCACAACTAGAGGACACACAAATAGTTCACGCCGCACCAGGCGAGATGGTAGTTCCACCAGTCATTAGTAACACTACACAACAGTTAATTAATAGAGATATGCAGGCTGTTGGATTAAATCCACAAGATTATGTTGTAGGGAGCGGTCAAATAAATCAATTAACGGGTCTACAACAGTTTGGCTTTTTATCAAAAGTATTTAAAAAAATAAAAAATGTAGTAAAAAAAGTAGCACCAATTGCTGTTAGTTTTATACCAGGTATAGGCCCAATTGCTAAAGGTGCTTTAACAGCAGTGGCAGGTAAGGCATCAGGTATGGATACAAAATCAGCCTTATTGGGAGGATTAACAGCAGGATTAGGCGCTAAGTTTGCAGGATCTGGTGCTGGAGCAGCGTCAAAAGTTGCTGACAAAGGCATATTTGGGGGGACTCTTGGACCTAGGTTAAAATCTGGTTTAGGCAGTTTTTTTAAGCCAGGAGATCAAGCAACCGGTATTTTTGGAGGGCAAATTGGCCCTAACCTTAGAAGAGGTATAGGTAATCTTTTTAGTCCTGGACAAATGGGAGCTGGTGGTCAACAAGAAATTGTTTATCAAGACGAAAATGGCAATATCTATACTGCATCTCAAGTAAACGAAATGATTGCAGCTGGTGAGATGCCAGGGACTTTAACTGAGGTACAAACAGGAATGTTTGGAGGCACTCTAGGACCCAAGCTTAAAAACTTTTTTTTAGGTAATCAACAACAAGGGCAAGGCGGATTATTAAGTGGCCTTGGGCAAATAGGACAAGGACAAGGTGGCATGCTTGGTGGTAATGCAGGATTAGCTGCGTTAGCTGCTCTTTACGGCGCAGCAGTTAAAAAACAAGCAGAAAAACGAGAAGGTGGCTTACGTGACATTAGAGCTTCAAGACGACCAGATCTAGCAGCTCAGCCCGTATTCCAAGGATTTGATCTAGGAGTAAGACCAGGAATGGCATACGGCGGTACAGCTATGGGTAGACCAGGGTTTGCAAAAGGAGGTGCACTAAATCCAGATTTATTTGAACTAGATTACCGTCAAGTAGGCGGGCCAACAATAGGTATTGGTACAGGCACATCTGATGATATACCGGCTATGTTAAGTGATGGTGAATATGTTTTTACCACATCAGCTAATAATGGTGCTGGTGCTTTTGATATATCTAAATCCAAGGATTCAATCATGCTTACACCAGACGGTAAACCAAATAGAGAAAAAGGTGCAAAGAATTTAGGTTTGCTTATGGACATGTTTGAAGATACTGATAAGAGGCTTTCTTAATGGCTTTGTTAAAAAAATTATTTAAAAAAAATATAGCTAGAAAAGCCATCAGAACTCCATCTTTTTTAGATAGGGATAGAACTCCGTCCCCCAATCAACAACCAATAACAAGGGCCCTTCCAATACAAATTGCTCCTGGAGTAACATCACCAATTTTAGAATTAAACGGAGATAATCAAATAGCAGTTGGTAGACCTGTACCTCCACCCCTAGGCTTTGATGACTCTGAGCTACGTAGAAGGCTTACAGCTTTAGAAGGCAGAGAAATACCTGCATTTGATCGTGATGCATTTATAAAAGACGTTAGAAGCAGTATAAATATACCGCAGTTTGATCCTAGTGAGTTACAAAGCAGGATTGCAGAGCTTGAGGGTAGAGAAGTTCCAACAATAGATAGAGAAGAATTAGTTAGAGACATAACTGGAAGAATAAAACAACCTAGGCCTTTTGATCCAACCAGAATTAGAGAAAGATTAGCAGCTTTAGAAAATAGGAGACCAGCAACAGTAAGACCATTATTTGACCCAAGTAGATTACAGGCTAGACTGGATGCATTAGAAAGTAGAGAGCCAGTAGCCCCACCACCTGCTTTTGATCCATCAAGCTTACAAGAGCGCTTATCCGCATTAGAAAATGTAGAACCAGTTGCTCCACCAGTTTTTGATACATCACCAATAGATCAAAGATTTGAAGATATTACTAGACAAATAGCGGACATAAGAAGAGATCAAGAAATGTTATCACTAGCTCGAATGGAGCCGCCATTAGAACCATTACCTGTTTTTGGTCCAGGCGATCTTGATTTATCTGTTAAAGAAAACAGACCAGACCCACGTGATTTTGCAAAACAACTACCAGGAGGTGGCACTATATATGATGATCCAACATTAAATATACCAGATGTTACTCCAGGCGTAGCACCTCCAAGTGTATTACCAAGAGTTCCCACTAGACCTAGTAGAGAAGATTTTATGTCAATAGAAAGACTTGGTGATGACAGATTAGTAGACGCACCGGTTGGAAATATGCAAATGGGAGAGGGTATACGATTTACACCTCCAACCACTCCGGTTTCTGATGTTCGTCTGCCAGCATCAGGCAATCTGACAATACCAGAACAAAGACCAGTCCCACCAATATCTATAGGCGGCCCAGGTGGAGGTAGGGACGATTTAGTATTTGCTGGCGGTTCGCCTACATTTAATGAAAGAGGTGAGGCACCAGTGCCTATCGCAGCCCCAAACCCTGTAGTAGAGCCTATACAAACTCCTACATCTGATCCTGTAGCAACAGCAACTGTCGACCCAGTTACACCATCACCTACACAAACTATGCCTGAGGCTCCTAATACGATTGATCCAATAATAATGGGGCAAACAGCTGATGAGGTTGTTACTGATCCACTTATTCGTGCTTTGTATTTTGGAACTCCTGATCAACCAGGATTCTTTAACCAACTACAACAAGTAGGTGCTAACTTGCTAGGTGCACAAGCACCAGGGACTGAATACGATCCTAGTATGACAGAAAAATTCTTCAATCCATTTGAAGATAGAGTTGTCCAACAAACAATAGAGGATGTACTAAAAGCTGGTGAACAAAGAGATATTGCCCAAAGAGCACAAGATATTGGTAGAGGCGGTTTATCTGCCTTTGGCTCTAGAGCTAGACTAACTGCTGATGAGCGTCAGGAAGCTCTTGGTAGAGGCTTAAGTAAAGCTTTAGCTGGTATTAGACAGAGTGGCTTTAGTGAGGCGCAAAGAACAGGTCTAAGTGAGTTTGATAGACAATATGGCAGAGACATAAGCCAGTTATACAGACCGCTAGATATATTGCGTGGTATTGGTGGCTTGTTGCCCGGATATACGCAAGCAACTTCTAGAATAGGCACAACTTATGGTATGCCTCAAGATCCTAGTGCTCTAGGCTTAGGTGCAGCACTTAGCGCATACTCATCACTTGCACCACAAACAGGTTCTGCATTCGACAGTTATGGCCAAACTACGGGGCAAGGATAATGTCAATTGGATTTAATCCTGATGGTTTGGGTACACAAACAGAGATTGTTCAAATAAATGGGCAATTTTTTGAAAGGAAAACTAATATATTAAGTGGCACAGTTGAAGATACGCCAATAAATATAAATTTATCACCAACTAGAGATCCACGAGAAGCTCTTAATATACAAAAAAATAATGAGTTTATTAGTCAAGCTAAAAAAGCTGCTTTGTATGCTCCTATTGGGGGTGGTATAGGGGTTGCAGGGGCTAAGGCGATACCAAAAATACCAAGCATGTTAAGAGGAGTGCGTGATTTTTTTGTTAAAAGAAAAGATTTACAAGTCCCTCCGAAAAGAGTATTAGAAGAGGGGGTAGTGAAAACAATACCTGGAGCAATTTTGCCTGGCGCTGGAGGGTTTGGCTTAACTACACCTGGCGCAGTCGTTGCAGGAGGTGTTGGGACAACAGGAGCAATAGTAGGTTTAGATCAATTGGTTGCTGGTGAAACACCTGATGTAAGACCAATAAAAGATATAGATATGACTGTTTTAGAGGATGGTGCAGGTAATATAACTGATGTTGTTGAGACTCAACCAGAATTAGATGCAGATATTGAACCAGATCCAGAACCTGAACCTGAGCCAGAGCCACAACCTGAGCCAGAACCTGAGCCAAAGCCTAAACCACAACCAGACATAAACCCATTATTTGATAATCCTAATTTTGGTATGTTCTTAAGAAATATAGGTAAATCTTTAGTAGAGACTGGACAAATGGGTACAGGACTCGCTGTTGGTGCTGCAAGAGCAGCAGAAGAAAGAGCCGTAGTAGAAAAACAAAGAGAAGTAGCTTTTCAAGAATTATTAAAAGAGCAAGCAAAGGCTGGTGCTAAAAAAGTTCTTGATCCTAAGTTTAAAGATCAAGTTGATAAAGAATATATAGATAATATTAATAAAATCGAAGATAACAAAGCTTCATTAGACTTTTTAAACGAAATAGAAAATATATTAATGCAAGATGATGCAACTGGTGTTATAGCGTATGCTAAACAAATAGGTTATAAGTTTAGTTCCTTGCTTAACCCAAATGCAGATATTGATCCAAAAACTCGAGTTGAAAATTTGTTAAGAGAAATAGCAGTTGGAAAGGCAGAAGCTGTATTAGGTCAATCTAGCGGTAGACTTTCTGACAGGGATATAATATTAGCAAAACAATTAGTTGCTGATATAGAGGGCATATCTGGAGCGTTTACATCTGAAAGTAATATAACTAGCGTATTAGCAAGAAGAAGAGCAGATATAGAAAGAGAGCAAGCTAGAGCTGCATCTGATCTTATGCGATCCAATATATTATATCAAGAGTATGGTTTACAACCTCCACCTACAGCCATCTTTGATTATTTAAGTACATCTTCATCAGCTGCAAATACTGATATAGCGGGTGAAGCAAATCTAGGAGACTGATGCCTAAGTATAAAATAAATATCACTCCTGAACTATCGGAGATAGTGGAAGCTGATTCTATAGAAGATGCAAAAAAAATTGTAAAAGCGCAAATCGCAAAAGGCGCTATATCACCTATTTATGATCAACTATATTTTGATTATGAAACTGGTGTCAAAGATTTAAAATTAAGAAGAAAACTTAGCAGAGCAGAGATTACTAAACCTGAAGAACAGGACGCACTTTTGCGTAATTTTGTTGGCTCTGATGGTTTTACCAGAACAACTAACGGCCAACTTGCATTAACGCCACAAGGCCTACGAGAACTTGGAGAGGAAGTCCAAACTAGAACTTTAAGTGACGGTACTACTTTAGAACTAAACACTATTATTGATGAAAACGATTGGTTTGCTCGTGGCGATTTAGCTGATTTTATGGGAGTAACTGGGCCTATCGTTGGTGCTGTTGCATCTCTGCTACCGCAAGGTCGTGCATTTAAGGCATTTAAAAGTCTTGCAGGCGGTAACCAGAAAGCTGGACAAGTCTTAGCAGGGGCTGGTGGGTCTGCGATCGGTAAAGGTGTTGAGGAAGTGGCTGATGCAGCAGAGGGCTTTCAGCTACAAGATACTTATGAGCTAACTAGGTTGCTAGGAAAAGAGGCAGGCTTAGGGGCAGCTGGTGAAGGCGTTAGTCTCGCTGGTGGTGCTTTATGGAGGACTATATTTGGTGCAAAAGAACCTGTTGATAGTTTAAGATTATTATTTAATTCAGGCAAAGGAAGATCTCTTAATGATCTTAAAAAACTTGACGTTAGTTTAGGAAGAGAGGCAACAGAAACAGAAATCAAAAAAGCAATTGCAGATGGAAAAATAAATGTATTTGATAATAATTTTGCTGCCGCATTTGCAAGTATGGGCAGAACCATACCGGGAAGAGCTCAACAAATAGCTGAGTCGGTTCTTGGTGTTAAAAGAGACAAAGGTAATATTGCATACTTAACGGATGAGTTTAACAAGATGACAAAAGATTTTCGTGATGAGGATGCCGTATTAAATAAATATATAGATCAAATTACAAAAGAAGGAATTGATGCAGATATATCTGCTTTTGGACGTGAGTTAGAAATCGCTAGTGATGCCTCAGTTAAACAAACAACGCAAACAGTTAAAGAATTAGCTGATGCATATATAGGAGTCGGTTCTTATAGGGATGCTCCAACCGTAAGAGGTTATGGCGAAAATATATTAAAGCTGTTAGGAGATGCTAAGGAGCAAGTTGATAGAAATGTTAGAAAAAAATACAACGCAGCAGAATCAGCTTTTGCACAATTAGAAACAGATCCTGTAATAAGAAATGCAATTCAAGAAACCGTTGACACTTATGCTGATGCAGCTTTAGCAAGAATAGCTGATTTTAGAGCTCGTTTTGCTTTAGAAGATGCAGGGTTTATTAAAAAGAAAAAAGTAAAAGGCTTACAAGCAAAAACTGATGACATAAATACGCAAAATCTTGATCTTATTGAAAACCGATTAAAGAATTTAAAATCACCTTTTTTGCCTAATGTTGAAGGAGTTGCTGCCGTTGGGCAAGAATTTAGACCTCTTTCAAGACTAACGCAGGTGCGAAATATAAATTCTGATTTGAATAGATTTATTATTGAAACGAGTAAAAGTCAACCTGAAAGAGAGGTATTTTTAGAAATTCAAAGATTTATGGATGATTATTCCTATAATTTAAAACGTGGTATTAAAACATACGAAAGACCTGAAAAAGCTAAAAGTATTCTTACTTCGCTTGGGACTAAGGGAACAAATTTTACCAGATATATAGAAAGCAAAGTTTTCAAAAAGACGGGAAAAAAGCTTACAAACAGAAAAAAAGGACAGATAAATGATGCCTTAAAATTATTACGTGATGCGAATAGGACGGCAGGTGAACTAAACCAACCTTTTGATAATGCGACAATTAACAAAATTGTTAATAGCGCAAGAGTAACTGGTACTTATGACCCAGACACTGTTTTTTCTAATTTAGTAATAAATGGATCAACACGACAAATAGATGATTTTTTTAATGCTTTAAAACAACATGATGAATATTTAAGTGCAGCAAATAAACCAAATGAAGCTAACAAATTTGAAACAGCTCAACTTGCAACCTTAAGAAGATTATTTGCAAGTGCTATTAACGATTCTATTGACCCAGTAACAGATACTATAAATTATCCAGCTTTTGCAAAATATTTTAAAAAGTTTGAAAACGACCATCCAGGCAAAATAGATGCACTCTTTCGAGACAAAACTGGTGTTGGATCAGGCAAAAGAGTATTAGAGTCTATCAATCAATTAGTAAAGATAAGTCCTAGATTTAAACCCTCTCAGTTAGAAGATTTACTCGCTGCTTTTCAAAGACAAGGAGATGTTGGAGTTAGAACAAGTCAACAAGGTTTGAGATTTGTAAAAGCCTTGGAAGATGAAGCAAAAGCATCTGCAAGACAATTAGATTTTGTTGCTAATAGGTCTATATCTGACTTACCAAACAAGACTCCTGACGAGGTTGTAGATATTATTTTCAGGCCAAAAAATCAAAACAATATTAATGAATTGAAAAAAAGAATATCAGCAGAAGATTTTAAAAAAGTACAGGAAGCTAGTTTGGGTAAATTGTTGGAAAATTCTATTGACCTAGCTTATACCGGAAAGACTCCTATAACAGACATTTTTAAGTCAGGTAATCTGCGTACAGCGTTAGACAATTACGGTAATGAAACATTAGATGCTATGTTCGGTAGAAGATTTACACAAGACATAAATTCATTTGCCGACACAATAGATATTTTAACCAAAGGCGAAGTTGGTCGTGGTAATTTTCCAGGTTCATTAGTTGCTGCTGGTATTGCAGCAGGTATTGCCTTTGCTCCACTAGCTACACTGCCTACAGTTATTGGCTTAACTGTTTTAAAAGGTGTTTTAGGTATGCCTGGAGTTGTGAGATTATTTACAAAAACTGACAAAGGATCAATAAGACAATTAATAGATATTACAGCTGACTTGACAGAACAAGCAACTGTCAGATTAATTGATAAAGGAGTGCAAGATACAAGACAAGCAGCAGGAAGATTTGTTGAAGATATACAACAAAGTCCAGAGTTTCAAGAATTACAAGATACAACACAAGAGGTTATTAGGCCACCTGAGCAACCATCTATTGAGCTTCCAGAAATTGCACCTGCACCTGTTGTGCCAACATCTCCATCTACTTTAACGCCAGAAGAACAGGCTCGTAGACAGTTTGCAGAAGATTTATTCCGTAGACCTGTTATATAATACCAATCTCATCTCTATCCATACCTAGAGGTTTATCACTAAGACAAGTTAGATATTCTTTTGGTATGTGTATGTATGGCTCACAATCCTCATCATAAATAGGCTCTTCCATCTCATTCATACGCACATCATAAATAAAATCTGGCATCCATTTGTGCATATAGATACCGTCAGTCATGGCATATACGGTAATAAAAGGCACTCCTGTTGCAACTGCAAAAGAAGATCCCTTCCGTAATTTATTAGCAGATAGAATAAAAGTGTCATACTTTGTACTTGGGAATGTACGACATTTTACTTCACACCAGTACGACATATCTTTCGACTCTATCCAATAATCAAGGCCATAACTGACCGGTAATTTGTGGCAACATACCCCCCACAAACCTTCTAAAAATCCTGCTACACGCTCTTCTCTTTTTTGATCGTGTATCGTTTCAAAACTTGGTGTTTTAAACATAATTACTCCTTTTCCCATCTTAATTTCAGTTGTCCAGTTACAGGCTGCCAATCTCTCCCAGGTCTTGTTGTCCATCCCTTGCCTTCCTTCCAACCACCTGTTTCACCAGTAATTTTGTAGCCCGCACCTAACAAACTAGATCCGCTTTCTGATTTAAGTGTGTAGGTAACTATTCTTGCTCCACCCATTTGTTGCCATATACGCCAT
>TARA_R100000278_G_scaffold28063_3_pt1 | contig 28909 bp, 45 predicted proteins | sample TARA_R100000278 | Tara Oceans TARA_R100000278 (sample SAMEA2620755) | marine metagenome | biome: marine biome (ENVO:00000447); feature: deep chlorophyll maximum layer (ENVO:xxxxxxxx); material: "saline water (ENVO:00002010), including plankton (ENVO:xxxxxxxx)" | depth 66 m | reverse complement strand
AATGAAAGCCGACTCTAAAGACGCTATAAATCAACAACTTATAGAGATGGATGTTGCTTATGCCAAAGAGCAGAATCAAAGAAAAAGAGATGCTGAGGCAGCGAGAGCAGCAGGTATACAATCTGGTGTACAGGGAGTTACCGGGGTGATTCAAGGCGTAGGATCTTTAGCTCCGTTATACGGGCAAAGTAGAGCTGATAGAAGAGGGTCAAAAATCGCTGAACAATATTCGGCTCAAAAACCAGCGGGCATGTCAGATAGAGAGTGGCAAGCTAAAATGGGAGACATGGACTTTAACCGAAAAGATTACCAGAGACTTAAATCTGGAGACCCTAATAAAGCTACTTGGAATCAGGAAACTAATCAATTTGACTTTACACCTTAATTATGGCAAACCAATTCGCAAAAAAAAATATAGACTTTGATGTTTATGAAAGGCAAGACCCTGCTTCAACGGTTGATTGGGGGAAAGCGGCAAAAGATATTGCCGACAGTTTTCAAGGTGTTGTAGATGAAAGAGAAAAAAGAAAAGGAGAAATTGAAAAAGCTTATCAAGACCAGCAGAAAGCTTTAAATGATATAGGGGAGTATGATAACCCCACCATACAACAATTTGTAATGAATGGAGGTCAAGATGCTGCGAATAAAAACTTAGATTTTTATAACCTTATGAAAAGAGGTTTAGTAAAACCTGAAGATTACGAAATGTTTAAGCACAATCAAAAAACAGGTTTTGATTTGATGAAAAAAAACGCAGCTAATTTTGATAAAAAATTTCAAGAATACACCCAAAGAGTACAAGACGGAACGGGTGCTCCAGGTGAAGAGTGGATAGGAAAGCAATTAGAAGGATTTGCTAAGTTAAACAATATGCAATTAGAATCAGACCCTGAAACAGGAAATATGGTGATGTTAAAGATAGACCCTGAAACAGGAGAGCCTATACCCGGTTCAAGTATGAGTGTTCAGCACATGACTTTAATGATGGAGCAAAAAATTGATAACTTTGATGTTGGAGAGGCAACCACGGGTATTAAAAACGAACTTGGAAAAATTATTACAGCAGATTTTGAGCTTCGAGGAATTACAGGAACAGTAACTACAGAAGAGCGAAGCAGGGCGGAAACAGAGTTTTTTGCTACTGAAGATGGACAAAAGTTTTTAAATCTTAAAGCTCAACAAATGATTTCTAATCCTTACAATCAGCAATCTATGATGATGAACGCTGGTTTAACCACAGAAGATGGTACCGCATTTCAAATAGGTAGTCAAGAAGAGTATGATAAGTGGAATGAGGAAAATCCAGACAATGAAAGTAATAATCCGTACTTAGTTATGGAGTTTGGAGAAGATAATGTTTACAGACCTAAGTTTAACGAGGCTCAAAATAAAATAGCTGAAGACTACGCTAAAGACCAAATTACCAGCGCATTAGATGTGAAAGAAAGTGTGAGTGCTCAGAAGATTCAAAAGACTCAGCAGTATGCTCCTGAGTATGTATACAAAAGAGGAGATGAAAAGAAAGATATGTTGGCTATAGGTAAAAACGTTAACCTCTTAACCTCGGGAGACCCAAGACAAAGGAAAGCTGCTGCTGAAGCAATTGGAGCTGAAACCGGAGCTGATATTCAAGTAGTAGTAGATGATAACGGAGTAACTACAGAGTTTATTATAACAAAACCAGGTGAAACCGCTAAACGTATTAGCGCTTTTGCCGAAGACGAAAACGGGCAGCCGGATCCAAACCAACCTTTAACTGTAGATGAATTGAATAGATCGATTTATGAGCACGCGGTTGATGGTTCTAACTACGACCAGTGGTTAGATGCTGGAGGAGTAGTTGGAAAAGATGTAGGAACAGGAGGTGTAGATGTAAAACAAGCAGGACAGCGTATAGATTACACTCCAATGGCTGTTGCTGATGTAAAAGAATTTTTAGGTATGGGAGATTCGTTGCTTGGTCAATTTAGAACCAGTGCAATTATAGATAAATTTGACCAGATGTTAACTAACGAAGCTTTCTGGCCAGAATCAATGAAGGGTATTGACAAGTCGGTAAAAGAAGAGGATGGTAATATTGTCTTTACTATTGGAAACGAAACAATTAGTTTCCCTAACAAAAACGCGACTACCACTCAAGAAATTGTAGACGGGGTACAAAACTTAATGAAACAAGTTGTAAACGATATTAATCAAGGTGGGGGCGGTGACAAGACTGGCGGAAAATATAATAAATAATAATGAACGAAGAAGCGATTAAAGATGGTTATAATTACTTTGTGCAAACAGGGTATAATGGAACTATAGACGACTATAAAGCACTGTTACAGCAAAACAATGAAGCTTTTAACGATACTTATAAATACTTTGTTAACACAGGGTACAATGGAACCGTAGAAGACTTTCAAACTTTAGTAGGTGTTACGGAGGTAAATGTCACTGACACTGAAAAAAAAAATTCAAAATCTTCACAGGAAGTGGAGGAAATGTTGGTTTCAGGTATACCACAAGTTCAGGACATCGATGGTACTTTGGAGTCTTCAGAGTCAAAGATAAATCAAGATAATACCGCACAGCCCGAAGTTAATCAAAACGAACAAGACGTAAACCAGGATAACACCGCTCAACCAGAAGTCAATGTAGACGAGCAAGAGGTTGACCAATCACAAGGAACTCAACAAAAAGTAGATCAAGAAATATTAGATAGATTTGCGGCCATACAGCAGTTAGAGCAGGATTGGTGGATAAAAAGAGCTAAAGGAAATAAAGAACAAGCGGCATTAGATTTTTCTACAACAAGAAAGGGGGATCTTACTGAAGCGGAGTTAAATGAGTATATGAGTTTAGGAGGTGTGAACGCTGTTCCTATTGAAGACGATAATAATCAAGCAACAGAAATAATACAACCTCAACAAATTGTACAAAGGTCTGAAAAGTTTGGGGGAGGAAAAGCATTATTAAACACAATTAAAAATATATTTAAAGGACAAGACTCTTCTGGAGATAGAGCTTATAATAGAGAGTATTTTGCAGAAACAGCGGACGGAGAAAGAGTTGATCCGGAATTAAAAAAATATATTGAAAGTGACGATCAGTTTACTCAGTCCCTGCAACATGTTTCTCCAAGGGCTATAGCGGATCCAGAGTCTTCCACAATACCTTTAATGGAATATCATTTTACACAACACGGGTATCATTTTGAAGCCGCTGATGCGGCCGGAGATGGAATGAACGCGTATGGGTACCGAAAAGAAGGCGATAAGTGGTTTAAAGTAAAACACTATGTTAACCTGGATAGATTGTGGTCAAAAGCATCAACCGCCAAGGCTCTTAGAGATTTTTTAGAAGAAAACAGAGAAGACACACGAGAGTATGTAGAGCTAACTAAAGGAGACTTAGAAAAACAAACCGTGTTTCATGATCAAGACCAGGTGGATAGAACGGTTAAAAAAATGACCGAAAGAGAAGACGCTCTTCGAGATGATATAAAGTCTTATTTAAAACAGGTAAGAGATTACAACACTATCAAAGACCTTCCTGAAGATGAAGTAATTTATATAGAAGATATAAACGGAAAACAAATGGCCACTACTCCCGCAGCCCTACTGCAAGAGTTAAAATTCCAACGACAAAAATTAGTAAGAGAGCGTGAGAATTTAATTAATATTGGAAGTGAGTTAGACAGGGATATAGGTTTATGGTATATGCTTAGAGGTCAACAAGGAAGTAGGTCTGGAAGTTTTTTACAGAACATGGTATCTGGGGGAGCCTCTGATATTGGGGCGTTTGGAATGGATTTTGTAATAGACACGGGAACTGAAATTGCTGGTTTATTTGATGAAGACTTAGATACGGACGCTGTTAAAAAACAAATTAAATTTGGTCAAGATGGTGAAAGACCAAATATGTCTCCTTTTTCTCAATACGCTAACAGAACAACTCAACGAATGGAGTCTGAAAAAGGTATAGTGGGAGGAGCTGAAGCAGCTTTTGACCAGGCTCTTGGTATGGAAAATAGAGAGCGTATTAGACAGAAAATGGAGCGTGAAAATATATTTGTAGAAGACAATCCTTTTTCAAATGAAGATTTAGAAGGAGGAAAAAAAGGCTGGTGGGAATGGGTAGGTAACCTTGGTTTTTATGGTGCTGCAAGAAGTATTCCGGCTATGGTGGGCCCTGGAAAAATTAGACTTTTAAATATGGGGGGTCAAGCTTACACTTATCTTAATAAAGAGATGGCGGGTAATGAATTTTTTGATGATATATCTGAAGGAGAAAAGAAGCTTTTCGCTATACCTTTAGCTGTGGTAATAGGGGTTTTGGAAAATGTAGGTTTTAGAAACATGAAGCAAATGAATAGTATTAGTTCTAAAGTCTTAATGAATGTGTTAGGGAAGAGCGGTAAGGATGTGACAGGACGAAATTTTAAACAACTGGTTAAAGCTGAGGTTAACAGTATGATAGCTCAAGGATTAATTAGAGTAGGAAATGCGGGTGTTGCTGAATTTGAAACAGGATTTATGCAGGAACTTGCAGATATAACATTTAAAAGTATTTATAATACTGTTAGAGATAGCGATGCTTTTCAAACTCCTAAAAGTACGGAAGAGTTTTTTGGTCAACTATTAGTTGGAGCTACCTCGGAAATGATTGGTGGTTTTGTAATAGGAACCCCGGGAGCTATAGTGTATGCCGCAAAAGATGGGGACTTTACTCAAGTAAGCGATGATACTTTTAAAGTTTTTGAAGAGGTTCATAATCAAAAGCCCGTTAGAGATTCTTTTGTAGCTAAAATAAAGCAGAAAATATTAGACGGGAGTATGACCAAAGAAGAAGGAGATAGACAAATTGCTATCTACGATCAAGTGGTGGGGGTTATGAATCAAATTCCTACAGACCTCCCGATGAGCTCTAAGAAAAAACTTTTAGGAAACCTATTAAGACAACAAGAGTTAAATGATTATATCGATAAGTATAATAAACAATTAACTAAAAAACAACAAAGCGAATTAAACTTTTTAAAAGATCAGGTAGATGTTATTATTAAAGAGGGTGATAAAATAAATGAGATAGTTAAAAAAACCAAAAAAGAAACAGGTGAAGAAACTCAAGATGTGGAGGTAACTGATCAGGAAGCGAGGGAGTCTTTAGAGCAAGACAATGAATTAAATGCTCAGCTGGAAAAAAGAGGTATGCCTAATTCAGGACAAAAACTTATTACCCAAGAAACTATAAATGAAAGAAAAGAAAAGTTAAGACAAGAAAAATTAAATAACCAAAAAAATAAAAAAGATGCCATTCAAGAGTCAAGCACAACGCAGGTGGATGTACAAACACAAACCACAGATAGCGGCCAAATGGGAACGCAAGACGTCACGGGGGAAACTACCACAGAGGGTCAAGTCGAAAGTGAAACAGATACTGGGACGCAGAAAGAGACGGAAGTAGGGGATCCATCTATTGAGCAAGAGGTGGGCGATTTAACTGCTGCTATGGGGGGTCCAATAGATAATCAAACTGAAGGAAGTCCAGAAACAACAACTCAAACAACCACTTCGTCTGTAGAGGTAGATAGTGAAACTAATAATGTTACTATGCAAAAAAGTGACGGTACAAGCGTTTCTTTACCTGGTGTAAGTGTAAGTGATAATGTAACCGTTACTGAAACCGCAGGGGACCCTACTGTTGTAAGGATACAAAAAACATTATTAGACCAAGCTAAGAAAGCGGGTAAGGCTATTAAAAAATTATTACCTAATGTAAATATAGTAATACACGCTACAGAAGAGGCATATAATCAAGCTGTAAGTCAAGATAGTAAAGGGACAAAAGGAACTTTTGCTCCAGCTACTAATACTATACATATAAACGCTCCTAAAGCGTCAAGAACAACAATACCTCATGAAATATTTCACGCTATTTTATTTAATAAATTAGGGATAGATAAAAATATTCAAGAGGTTACTGATAGAATGTTGAAGGCGGTTATTAAAGCGGTTAAAGATCCAAAGATTAAAAAAGACTTACAAGACTTTGCTGACGGTTACGCTATTGAAGACCAAAGTGAAGAGCAGGTTGCGGAGTTATTTGCTTTATTAGCGGCTAATTATGCTAAATTAAATAAACCTTCTAAAAATATTATCAAACGATGGTTACAGGCTATCGCTAACAAACTCGGAATACCAGCATCTATAACTACTGATTTTACCAAAACAGAACAAGACATTGTAGACTTCTTTAATATATTAGCCGGTAAGGTACAAACAGGAGAGGAAATACAAGAGTCTGATATTGAAGTAATAACAAAAAAACCTAAAAAGAAAACTAAAAAGTCAGAAAAGAAGCCTAAAAAAGAAATGACTAAAGAGGAGGAGGCTAAAATAGCGGACGAGCTTTATGTAGAGAGTAAGATTAAAGAAGAGGAACAAAAAGAAAAAGAAAAACGAAAGGCTTATGAAGAAAGGGAAGCTGAATTGGAGCAGATAATGAGAGACGAAACAGGGCTTCAAGATCCAACTATTGGTTATGTAATGGAGCAGATACACTCTTATTTTTCAGGTATAACTAAACAGGATTTTGATAAATTTGGAGACCCTAATTTAAGAAAGGGAAATCCAGCCTTAAACTTTTTATTAAGAAGAAACGCTTCACCTTTAGATACTCAAAGTATAGAGTTAAGCGAGATAGCTGGTATAGAAATTACCGAGCAGGATTTTATTGACTACATGGTAGATAGAAGTAACAACCCAGGAAAATATGTTAAGTCAAAGGAAAAGAATCAAAAGGATATAAAAAACAAAAAAGCAGGTTTAGATAAATTAATTCGTATGTATAACATGAACCCTAAAGGGTTTATTGGTACAAATATTTATTCTTTACAAGACTTAGAAAACTGGGCAGCATCTTTAGGTTTTGGTATTGGTAGAGCAAGAGTTAGAGATAAGAGCGCTTACGATTATGGAAGGTTAACAGGTTATTACTTAACTAAAAACGGAAGGTTTTTTAACCCACGATCAAAGGAAAAAAATCAAAAAAACATAGACGAGAAGAATCAAAAAGTATTTAATAAAGAGGATAATCCTATTGATATTATTAATGATGCCCGTAATCAAAACTTTACAGACCCAGCTATTTATGATTACTTAACTCGAGTTAGAAAGTTCCCTAAAAGAGAAATTAAAGAGTTAATGAAAGTGTATGACGAAACACTTCAAACTGTACCTCCTTCTGTAGGAGCAGTTAAAGGTGGTATGTTAAATGGTTTAAAATTATATAACAGAGTATTTAAGAAATATATTCAACTTCAAAAGGCTAACGTTAAGAATAAATCTAAAAAAAGTCAGCAAGAAATAATGGACTTAACAATGGATTATTTAAAATCTCAACCTGAGTTTAAGGCGTTAAAAGACAAAGGCTCTGATATTCTTTCTACAAAACAAAGAGTTATAGAGATAGATATGGTTAAAGCTTTAGCTGGACCAACCAGTCCTGATTTAGCTCAATCAATAAAAAAATCAATATTAATTCTTAATTCTAAAAAATTAGGAGTAAGAGAAATAAAAGAAATCCAAAGAGAACTGAGAAACTTTTTAAGAAAAGTTTTACCTAAAGATCTTTATACCAAAAAGAATGTAACTGATTTATTGAAAGAAATAAATGAAGCTACTCCAGATAATATAGAAAATATTAAAAATAAAATAGTAGAGTTTGCTGCTGAGAAAAACAATATTAGACTTGCTGAAGAGGTAGAGAAATTATTAAACCCTAAAGATAGAGTAAAAATTAATAATATATTAAAGGGTGTTGGTATAGATGACGCTACTCGTAAAAGATTAGATGGTATTAGAAGATTGCTTAATCCTAAATCAAAAGATGGAAATCTTAAAACTGATATAGGGGTAAGAGATTACTTAGCTAAATTAGAAGAAAGATATAATGAAATTAATAAAAAAGCTAAGAAGACAGATCAGGATTTTAAAGATATGACCGACCTTCAAATGGCAATGAATTTAATAAACGCTCAAGAGCTAATGAGCGATAAAGATATAGCCAAGGTAGCCACATTAAGCCAGTTAAAAGATGAGTTAACTCAAATTATATTAACAGGAAGAACTAAATTTAAAGAAGAGTTAAGGGCTTCTCATTTAGAGTATGTAAGGCAGTTTAAAGAAGTGTGGCAAGACATTACTGGTAAAAAAGACTTTTTTGAAAAAGAAGCTAAAAGACAGCTTAAGGAAGAAGGATTTGATAATCCTACGCAAGAACAGTTAGATGATAAAATTGCAGATGTTATTGAGCAGGTTCGTAAAAAACTTCCAGAAGAAAAGAATTTAGCTGAGTCTAAGAAAAAACAAAACGTATTTAAAAGAGGGTTAAACCTTTATAAGGATATTTTTAAGACGCTTGGAAACTTAATGAACAAGCACTCAGATTTATTTTTATTAATGGATAAAATATCTAAATTACCAGCAAGATTGTTTGAGGGGGTTACACAAACTGAAATAACTCAAAGGGTAGATGATGCTACTCGAGAATATAAGCAAGGGATGTTAGTTTTTGATGCTCTTCTTATTGATAAATATAAAGAGCTGTTCGGGAAAAAATACAAAAAAATAGTAGGCTCTTTTACAAATAAAATTGCTAATGTTTCTTATAGAGACAGAAGTAGAATTGATAAGGCGCAGGCAGAGTATGATGCTAACCCTACTAAAGAAAATCAAAAAAAGCTTGAAGATGAAATAGGAAGATTAGGAATAGACTTAAGTCCTAACCAAATGTATTACTTGTATAATCAATATAAAGACCCTTTAAATCATCCTGGTTTTGAGGCTCAGTTTGGAGAAAACTATCAAGATGTAATGAAAGATATAGAGGCCAGGTTAGAGAAAGATTATGCTCAATTGAAAAAATTTGCAGATTGGCAAGTAGACGTTTTGTTTCCTTTAATGTATCAAAAATATAATAAAGCATACAAGGACTTGTACAGAATTGACATGCCATATAATGTGAATTATGCAGGTATGGTGTATAGAGAAGGTATTGAGCCAGAAGGGGTGGACTTACTATCTGGAAAACCTCAGTATCATAATGTGGTTTCAGCGAACTCTACTAAGTTAAGAGTAAATAGTAAGAAAGCTATTAAACCTGTGGACGGTACAGACGCTTTATATACCTATGCTCGAGACATGGAATATTTCAGTGCGTATGGTAGGGTGGTTAATGATATGCAAAAGTTATTTAGTAATGAAATAATAAAACAAACTATTGATAATATTTACGCTGGAAATGTTAACGAGATGATTTCGGTTGCTATTGAAAAATTAGCCAACAAAGGAAACTTTAAAGACAATCTTCAGTTTGACACAGCGGTAAATATAATGCAAGACTTGTTTATACTTTCTCGTTTAGGTATTAACCCTGTAGTTACTTTAAAACAGTTAACGTCTTTTGTTACTTATGCTAATGATATTGGTTTTGTTAATTGGATGAAGAACGCGGCAGCCTCTCGTTTGCTTAGTGGAAAATCTGTAACAGAGGTATGGAAAGAGATAGCTGCCAACTCAGTGTACCTACAGGATAGGGACGCTAAAAGCATTACTAAGGCTTTAGAGATGTATACGGATAAAAAGTTAAACGAGGGAGATCCTATCCGTAATGTGACAGGATTACGAGCGGACCAAAGACAAACCTTGATGGATATTTTAATGTATACTACAAGGATTGGGGATAGAGGAGCTATTTACTTAGGAGGGGTTCCTAACTATGTGTATTATAAAAATCAAGCCTTAAAAGCAGGAAAGACCGAACAAGAAGCTATAGATATAGCGATTAAAAAGTTTGAAAGAGATACTAAACGAACTCAGCAGTCTACCGATCTACAAGATAGAGATTATTATCAAACTCGTAATTTCTATATGAGAGCTATTAATATGTTCTTAACAACTCCTAAGCAATATTTAAGAAAAGAAGTTTATGCTATGAGAAACTTCTATCGTCTTATGGCCTCAGGAGGTAAAGAAGGAAAGGGTACTAAGTTTCAAAACTTTAGAACATTTGTTACTTACCATGTTGTAATGCCTATGTTCTTCCAGTATGTAGCTAACGGTTTCCCTGGATTATTAGCTGACTGGGATGAAGAAGATAAAAGCGATTTAATGAGAGCTGCCGCTTTAGGAAACGTAAACGCTTTAGTTATATGGGGAGAGATAGCTGTAAACACAGCTAATATAGTTCAAGGAAAACCAGAGTCTTTTATTGGGTTTAAAAACCTTCCTTTACTACAGCAATTTGAAATATTCTTTAAGAACCTATACAGATATAGAACGTATAAAACTCCAGAGAAAAAAGAAGAGGCTGGATTTAAGGCTCTAAGAAGTTTAGGAGAATTTACAGGCCTGCCTATAAATAATATTAATAAAATATTCCAAAACCTAAAAGCTTTAGAGAAAGGAGAGGAAGACCCAGGCAAAGTGTTAATGAGATTGTTTAACTATAGTGAGTATCAAATTAAAAGTGAAGCTGAAAGATCTCAAAAAAGAAAGAAAGAAAGAAAGAAAAGCACTAAAAACGGAAACCCAATGATGCAAGAGAACCCAATGATGCAAGAGAATCCGATGATGAAAGAAAATCCAATGATGAAAGGAAATCCTATGAAGAGAGAAAACCCTATGATGAAAAAATAAATATATGAGAGATTTTAACGAAGACCTTTGTATGAGGCATAGTTATAATTTACTATTAGGAAAAAAAACTTTAGACGAATTACTACAGGAAACAGCTCGCCTTTATGTAATGTTTAATCCGCAACGAGAATATGTTCCTATGGAAGATGATGTTTATGATGTTCTTATAGATTACTTTACGCACACTGAGGAATACGAAAAGTGCGCAGAATTACTTAAAGCTAAGAAAAAACTTTAAATTTCGCTTTCAAATTTTATGTGGTCTTTATAATCCCTATTCCTGTTGTACTGGTCTACTAAAAAATTCTTACTATAATTTTCCCTTTCAGCCTCCAGTTTGTAATAAAGAAAAGCTTGAAACCCGTTTACATGAGAGTCAGTAGGAAAGAAGTATTTCCATCCTTTTGACACCCCTTTGTTTATGTAATAGCAAAAAGCCACCCCTATTTTCCCTGTGTTTTTTCTAAAATTAATTACTGCGGTATGGTCTGATGTAGGAATAACTTCTTTAACTGAGAAAGTTTCTTGGTTTTTATTTCCCTCTCTGTTGGGTTTTGAAAAGCGTTTTGCTATCTCTTTACTAAACTTATTTAACTCTTTAGCTATTTCTTTTTTCATTTTGTTGTCTTCTTTTGGCGGTAGCAATTCGGTGGCAATTAGAGCATCTCACTTCACATTTATCCATCTCTTCCATGATAGCCTCTCTACTGTATGAGGTTCGAGACATATCTGAAATGTTCATTATTTTTTCCCCTACCACATGATCGAAGTCTAATACTAACGGATTATCTTCTCCACAATCTACACAACAACTTCGACTTTTAACCCACCTTACAAAGTTTTTATTTTTCTTTTTTTGACTCTTATTTCTGGCTCGAGTCCGAGCCTTTATTTTTTCTTTATTAGCCTCGTAATGACGTTTACTGGCTGCCGCTTGATCCTTCTTACTTTTGTACGCCATTTTTAGTTCGGGATGGCCAGATAACTACTATGTCTGGATCGGTATTAAACTTCATCGGATAAGGATTGATTAATATCTACTAACTCTTTTATGAGGGATTGGATTTTCTTTTTTGCCTCCTCATGATCTCTATCCATTAAATCTTCGTAAAGCTCAGTGCCGAAGTCGTGAATCCTGTCACAGATATATGTAATGTGTGTTATAGATTTGTTGTCTTCAGGCGCTATACGAGGCATTAGTTCGTCATAAAATAAAGTTATTTCCCGTTTGTAACTATGTTCTTTAACTCTTTTAACTGTTCTTGAACATTATTTAATGACAAATTTAACATTTTATTTTGTTCATGCAACAATTTCAGCTCTTTTTTTAATTGCAAAGGTTTTATGTCGTCATACTCTCCCATTTCTCCCTCCCACAAAGTAAGTATAGCTTGATAATCTCTTTCTAATTCTACATCCCATTTTCTCATAAACGGAAACTCTTTTACTGCGTGCAATATAGTTGCATGATTTTTTCTGAAAGCCATTCCTATACTATTATAAGACATCAAACACTTTTCTCTCATTAAAGTGTAGGCCATTGCTCGGGCTTTTATGTAAGTGTAGGTTCTGGTTTTTGATTCAATATCAATTTCGTAGTGAGAGTTTATTATGTTTTTGATTGCTCTTACTTTTTCCTGTAACATTTAATTTTTTATTTAAGTTAAGTAAATCTAAGTATTCGTCCATTGAAACTAATTGTATGTCTGATAAAACAATAACATCTTCTTGTTCTTTAATTTTTAAAACCTCTAAAGCGAAGGTTACTGGATCTCCATCGTCATCTATAACCACCCCTCCTATTACCGTAGAAGTAAGATTGCTTGTAGGTATATTGTCTACGTTTTTTTCTATAAACTTAGCTATCTTAATACCGGTTCGGATATCCAGTTGTTGAAGGGTTTCTACAAACTCTTCCGCAATATCATACCCCGCCTCCTTTATAAACCTCGGTTTTACATCCATGTTTGTTTAACTCTTTTAATCTATATTCTTGTAATTTAGTTAGTTTCCCATTTGGTTTTTTAACTTCTGAAAACAAAACTGGGCAGTCTGGAGGGATGGCAAGGAGGTCGGGTATACCATTCTTATTAGTCTTGATTAGCTTAAGAACGTAGTATCCGTCCGCCTCCAATTGCTTAATCCTTTTGCTTTGTATTTGTTGTTCGGTCATATTTATAGTCTAAATAAAATCCTATAGCTACTATTACATTCATTCCTATTGATGATAATATTTCTACAACATCATGAAAATTATGAATCGATAAATGAATATGTCCAACTACCCAAAAAGGTATTGCTAAATTCTGGCTGATCCAAATTAGCGTGAAAATAATAAACCTTTTCATTATTACAAAGTTAACAAATCTCGCTTAAAATGTGTAAGCGTATAATCTTTCTTCTTAACCACGGCTTTATAGATGTCTTTTTCAATACCTCCTTTACTGAAAACCCAGTACACTTCGTTCTTTAATCTATCTTTAGTTGTCATCCGGTCTCTCGATTGCCAATAAGAGGTTGCGCTGAAATCAATATTATAATAAACCAAACAGTCGGCTTGACGTAAAGATATTCCCTCTCTACCGCTAACTATCTGTAACGCAATGTTTTTTGAAGTGGTATTAAAGCAATCCAACTCTGTACATATATCGTCTCCAAATACTTTTTTTAAGGCGTTTAGTTCTTCTTTAAACTTATAGAATATCCCTATCTTTTTAGATTTAAAATAATTTTTTATAAAGGTAGCTTTACTTAAATCTAACACCATTGAATTGCCGCTCTCAAATTTAATTGTTCCGCTACATAATTGATGTACTTTAGTCATTAGTTTTACTGCGGTATCAGCTAATATTACTTCAGACTCACCCTCTACTACCAGGTCTTTTTGAAGGGTTTTTATTAATTTTTTAGTAGATCCCTGTATATCTACTTCTAAAATATGTTCATTAGTTTGAACTTTAAATCCAGCTTCTTTTTGGCTAAAGTTTATAGTATAGGGAGACATTTTATCTAAAATCTCTTTACTTCCTTTTGAGTAGTCATTAATATACATACCTCCTATTTTTTTTCTAACAACCTTTACAAATCTTTGAGCAAAAGAATAGAAGTTTTTAAATTCTACAAAAGGATTATTAGGAATAAAATTAACTTGATGATACATTTGACAATACGACTCAGGTGTAGGTGTTCCACTTAATAGTATTACATAAGGGTTGGATCTAAAAATTAAACGCGAAACTTTTTTAGAACGACCACTTGGTTTTGGAAAGGCTCCCATTCCATGAGCCTCGTCACAAACTACCACATCCCATCCGGTTTGTTTGATTTTATGTAGCGATTCATAATTAATAACCTGTAATTCAAAGTTAGGGTTTAATAACTGATAATCGTTTTCTATACTGGATATCGCTTTCTTTTTGGTAATAAACAAAACTTTTTTAACGTGTAGGTTTTGACATATTCCTAAGCTGGTTAAGGTTTTTCCAGTTCTTACTTCCATTGCTAAATATAAAAACCGGTGTTGTTTTAGTATTCCTACTCCGTTAGATATAATGTTTTTTTGATAATCTCTAAACTCTATCATATATCTAAATTTGATTGAGTATCATAATGAGATTTATTAACAAACTCTATCCATCTACCCACTCCATCTCTTCCTTCTATTGCTCTACAATCATACTTAAATTCAGCATAAGATTGCAACCATTTATTAAACCTATTTCTACTCACAGTCATTTTTGATTTAGGAGCAAAGTCAGGATTCTCTTCAATAAAATCTAAATACAAATCGTTTTTATAAATCTTTTTACTTCTAATAAGTTTGTCGGTTTTTTGCCCACCTATCGCTCCGCACCACTCGGCAAACTCATGACACGTTTCTGCTGAAAATTTACGAGTCTTAAGATTAACAAAGTCGCTTTTTAATAATCCCTTATCTAAATATAACTGTAAACATTTAATCATGTAATTATCAAACTGGCACCAGTCATTATCATCCCACTCTCCAAACATTAATTTTCCAAACTCTACTAATGGGGTAAATTCTTTAGTGTAATACTGAGTTAATTCTAACTCCCATTTTCTTCTTTCAAAAGAACTTCCGGATCCTTTGATTGCATAATTAGTTGTGATTGCGATTTTAGGAGATTTACTAAATGGAATTTTAATAGCGTCTTTGTTTTTCTTTTCAAGAGTAAGCCCTTCTGTTACCACACTAAACAACCTCTCAAAATCAAAATGTTTTTTAACATCATCAAAGCAAAGTATTTGAGTGTCGGCTGAAACTAATTGATAAGCAAAAGATCTTTCAAAGTTAAATGATTTTCCATCTATTACTACTAACTTTTTCATGTGTCCCAGTCCGGTCATAAACAACCCTTTTCCAGTACCCCCTTCAGGGTTGTCAGAAATTAATTCATCATTAAGTATAGTGGCAGGACAATAAGATAGGTTCTTCCATCCGTGTAATAAAAATCCAATTGTAGACTCCATTGAACTCATTCTTTTATCGGTACCTCCTGCAATATTCCCCACAAAAGTTTTATAATCACAATCAGTAATTTCACATATATCAAAAACTCTATCAATAACATGGTCTTTCCATACATACCCTCCTAAATCTAAATAATCAATTGGAGTTATATCGTCTTTTGTAACTTTAACCGCACAATTATTATAATACAAGTAGGCAGTGTCTTTATTATCCGCAATAAAATAAACATTAATAGAGGACAATAAAGTCAAAAATTCTTCTCTAAAATATTTAACTTTTTCTGCAAAGTAATTATATACACTTATATCTTCAACATCTAATAAATAATTTAAGACAAAATCTTTTATCTCTTTTTCTGATGTATGATCTATTAAATTATTAGTAACCTTTACAAAGACATAATTTTTACTCCCCTCTGGGTTAAATTTATAAAACCCATTCTCCTCTAAAAATTTCTTAAAAGATATATGAACTATACTAATAACTCCTTTATCTGATTTACTCCAAAATTTTTGTTGAGATTGTTCCTCCTCTAACCTTTCTACTACAGCGTTTACAACCGAATCATCCACATCTGTTTCATCTTCTAATTCTTGTTTTATTTTGGTCTTTGTTACACCTCTTCTTAACTGTTGTTTTACCCTGTTTACTTTATCCTCATCCTCATAATATTTTGTTCCAAAGTTTTGAGTTTGAGCGTAAGCAGAGTTTATTGTTCTTTTAACCTCAGACATTGGAAACCCTTGATGAGCAAAGTCGTTCATAATGTACTCTGCTAATGTTTTGGTTACTCCAAAATCATTAAAGGCTGAAGCCAGTATAAAAACATTATTATTTCTTTCTCCACTTTTTAATCCGTACTTTCTTTCCCACCACTTCATTAGGATTTCTACAATTTTATTTTCATCCGTAATAGGAATAGTTTGAACCCCTTTGTGTTTTATAACTTCTTGATACTCTTGTTCTGTTATTTGATTAAATACACTTGATTGCTCGTTAGTATATATTAATGGATCATAAGATTCATAACAAACCCTTGAAACATTTTTACAAGTCTTATCAAAATAAGGAGAGTCATAATGTTTTTCCAATGAGTTAAAAAAGTTTTTATGATTCTCAACTTCATTAGGTATTTTTACTAAAACTTTTAATCCCAGTCCGCTTGGAGAAATAAATACCGCGTAAGTATATCTATCTTTTGTTATTCTTTCTTTTTCTTCCAAAAGAAGTTTATCCGACTCATACCCATCAAAATCTAAACAGATCAAACCACTGTGCTCTATCAAAGACGCATCGTTTCTTTTTGTAAATTTACCACTAAAACATATCGCTGGTAATGTCTGCTTTAATTGATTTCTTTTTTCTTTATCTTTTTCTAATCGTATTGCTCGTACTATCTCTTGTGACGCTCCCTCTCGTATTCTTTCTACTATTATACCTACATCTCTATAAAAAGGTTGAGAAGTATCTTTAATATCCTTAAAAATTGTTATTTCCATTTGTTATGTTGATTTTATGTCGATTTTATGTCGACTTATTTTTATTTAACTTATTCATTTACAGTTATTTATATTTTTTTATGTTGATATGTCAATAATAAATAAAAAATAAATAAAAAATATAATTATAAATAAATAAAAAATATAATTAGTAGTTATTTTTCTATTAAAATCGACATATCGACATAGTTGAGACAAAAGAATAGGGGGATACCTGCTCTTACTAATGGTCAGTCTAAAACCCCCTATCTTTGTGGAGGGGAGATGTAATCGCACACAAAGTATAACCGCAAAGTTATTAAATAAATTACTAACCCCTCCTTTTTTTAGAATGGTAAATCCTCCTCAACTGGAGCGTTTTCCTTTTTAGCCTCAGGCTTAAAAGTATCAATCGCTACATAATGAGTTTTACCATAATCATCAGCTCCATCTTTTTTAGCTGATACATTTACTTTAATGTATTTTTTACCATTATACTCGAACATGTGTTCTTGAGGTAAGTCTGATAAACAAATACTACAGGAAATCATATTCCCGTCAAACTTGGAAGTACCACTTCCGACATAGATTTTTTCTTCTGCCATAATTAATTAGATTTATAAATGATTTGCTCCAACTTATTCATTGTAGCCTCCATGACTTGATCACGTTCGGCTTGTGAAGTAAGGTTGGTTGGAACTTTCAACCACACTTCATTATTATTTTTATTATAAAGTCTCTTTAATAATATATGTTTCAATATCTTCTGTAGATTCATCACTAAAAAATTTATTATACACTTCTATTGCTTTTTCTACTTTCTCCTTACCATAACTTAAAAAAGTTTCAGAAGGATGATAGATTCCTAATTCAAAAGTCAACTTGTCTACCACATAAAATACCAGTGGTTTATTAAAAAATTGCTGGTATAAATATGCTTGACTATCATAATTATATTTTCTGGCACTATACTTAAAGTCTTTAATATTAGATGTAGTTTTAAGATCTATAAGCATATCTTTACCCACTATATCTGCTTTTCCCTTCCATTTTTTTCCCAACACTTCGTGTATAGCAGGAACCTCAAATTCATTATCATCATCATAAATAGACTCGTAAAATTCTAAGTTATTTTTCATTGTAGATATCGCCTTGTCAATTTCCTCTTTTTCTTTAGTCAACATCATTAACGGTCTTTTGTAATGCAATAATTCTTCCTTATATTTTTTAGTGTTTCTACTGGAAGCGTCTATTGTCCAGTATTCTACACTATCTATTTTTTCAGGTTCTAACATAGCGGTATGAAAATACCTTCCTATTAACATAGCTTTTGTCATAGGTTTTTCTTTACCGAAATTTTTAGGATCATTTAATAAAGTTATTATATCCGAGTTAGATAAGAATTGTTTACCAAATTTTCCGTAATAATGCTGATCCTCCCTAAGTAGTTGTAAGTCTTTGTCCATGTTATAAGTTGTCGAATTTTATTTTACCCTCCTCTTCAGCTTTCTTTTCCTCCTCTTTAATTTTCTCTTGAATTTCCTTACCTAACTCCATATACCAAACCCCAAAATATTCCATTGTATCTTTGTCAGTAGTTGCAGTAGTAAAAATAGGTTGTTCCTTGTATTTAACATTTATAAGTAGTTGATTTTTATCTTTATTTTCTCCTATATTTTCAATATAATCTACCCATAAAGTAAATCCTTCTTTAGAAGAAATAGAGTTTCCACTCCACTCCTCCCAAGTAAGTTTTTCTAATTTATTATCTATTAGTTCTGATATGCTTTTTATTTCCATACTATTTTATTTGTTTAGATAATTCTTTTTTTACCACCGACTTAATATTGTATTTAGTCTCTAAATTTTTAACTATTTTAGGTAATCCTAATTCTTTATTAGAAGCGATATACTTTAATACCTTACTCCAGTTTTCATCTCCTATATCTAAAGTTATTTTAGTATTAGTTTTTGGTGTAGGAGTTTTACTAACTGCTTGTGAAACTGGTTTAGTCGATACGATAGTGTCTTCTCCTATCCATAAACTTAAACCTAATCCGTGCATTGCAATAGCTTTAGCGGTAGATCTTTGTATGGCTGTATTTACATCCATTGAAGTAATTTTTTCCATAGTTATAGAGTTGTTTCTATAATCCATAACGGGCAGATAATCAATATGCTCCATTCCATTAATTGTTATACCTACTTTTACATAAGCAGTTTTACCATCAGTAAAAAAATTAAGTCCAGTCTCTTGACATTCATAAACTTTTCTTTGAGCATCTGGGTATTGTGTTTTAATCATACTCCATGCAGTTGCCCATGATAAGTAATCAAACTTACCTTTCTTATCAGTTTTACCCTTTATAGATATGGATGATAAATCCTTAAAGATGTTTTTCTTTTTTTCCATTTGTTATTCTATTTAATTGTTTAATTCTATTTGAGTATTTAACCAACAAAGACTCTCTCCTTGTTTTTAATTTTTTTATATGTTTATCGTTTTTTCTTGTGTTTACTTCATCTCTTATTTTATTTTCTATTAAGTTTAGTTTTCTTTTGTAGTTCATCATAGATAACCTAACACCACCTTCAACCCATCCATATTTATAAAATAAATCGTACTCCTCTGTATTACACTCTTGAAAAAAATCCCCACTTCTACTGCAATTTAATATTTCAATTTTAGAGGGGAACTTTTGTATTTTTACCCCATTGTTTATTGCGCTATTTATTGTGGGTTTTAATGAATGTATATCTTCTCTTGATTGAATAAAAATATCATCCAAATTATACATTTTGAATTTGTTTTACCACTTGTTCAAAATCTTGATCGTTATCAATAAGTTCTTTAGCTTTTTTATATCCATGAATAATAGTGGAGTGAGCAACCTCATGTCCATTTTCTTTCATAAATCTTTGTATGTAAGATATACGGATAGGGCGCTCCATACACAAGTAGTATAACATTTGTCGGGCATCTACTATCTCTCTCTTTTTTGTTTTAGAAAACATTTGATCTAAAGTCAAATGAAATCTTTTAGCTATACTGGTAGCATAGTCATCAAAAATATGTTTTTTCATATTATATTTAATTTAATTCAATTAGCCGGCTAAGATAATTCTTTTTCAATACTTAACCAAATTTTGTTTAACTTTTTTTTATTTCTTTTCTTTTTTACATTGTACTCTATACAATATAAGGTATCCAATTAAGTCCAGTAAAGTATCTTCTGTTTTATCATTTATACCAACTTGTTTAATCCTACTTAATTTATCATCTATTCTTGCCAGTATTCCTTCTTTAGCTGATAATTTAGAAAATATTTTTGGAGGATCGTTTGCGGTATCTCCGTACGCTTTATTTTTTTCTAACAACAGATACACCACTTCTCTACCTACTTCTTTAATGAGTTCGGATGTGTCTTTATTTACTGGACTTTTCGAATTTTTTGTTAAATCTTTCATGTTTTGCTCTTTTAGTGTTATTATATAATTCTGTTAGTTTTTTATCAAAAACTTTTTTCATTTCTTCTTCATCTAAAATGATATACCCGTTTTCATCTTCAAAATAATAAACGGGTATTGACAATGTGTGTTTATTTAATTTTTCCATAATTTTTATCTTTTTGATTTGATTTGTGTCTGTGTTTAATCCACCTTATACTCATGTGATCTCTCATTTTATCTACCATAGGATTTTTTCTTACCCACTTTTCATACTCTTTATATGTTCCTTCTTTTGTTATCTCAACCTTGCCACTATATTTGAAATAGTCATCAAACTCTATTGTGTTTTGTTTATACAAATCTCGTAAAAAATTTCTTTGTTTAACTTCGGCTATAAAATTTTTAACTAAATCTTTATCGGTTAATTGTTGTAAAAAACGAATGTAATCCCTATCTCTGTCTTTAGTAGGTTTTAATTTTTCTTTTAGTATTTCTTTATTTATTTCTTTCATATATATTTTTTTGGTTATTAAAAAAATAAGGTAAAAGGTGGGTATCGCAAATGATTTCTCTCTTATTAAGTGTATAGTAGGTAATTACTCTACAACCCTTACACGCCTTATATATTACTCATCTCTCATATCTTCTAAATAGTTCTCTCTTTGTATAGCTTCATATTCGTAGTCCTCTATCTCCTCACAATACTCATTACATTCACTACATAATAATTTATCCTCATCAAACATTTCACTATATATTTCCTCATATTCTGCCCCACAACAACTACTTACCATACCACATCCCCCATCATCAATGGGATTACTTAATTTCCAGTTATCATAATTCATATCAGTTCTATATTTTGAGGATCTATATATTCAGGGTGTTCATTCTCATCCTCTACATCAAAATACCATATAGGTATATCTCCAGTGTTGTCTAACATTCCTTGTAGAGTAATAATTACTTTCCCCTCTTGTATTTCTTCAGCTATATATTTTCCCCAGTAAAGATAATCATCTTTATCTTGGAACATATAATCTATAAATTTACCTCTCTCTAATTTGTATTTCATTTTATTTAATTTTCAGTTTTATCAATATATTCTTTAGCTTCCTCTAATGTTTTTCCACAATACTCTTGTCCCCACTCTAAATAATATCCAACCCCACTCTCATAATTTGGATGATCATCCAGTAATTTTACTAAATTATAATCTTTATAATCTATCGGTTCTTCCCAGTTAGGATAATCATAATTAAAACAATGTATGTTTTCTCCATCTTCAAAATCGTATTCTCCTCCCCACTCTTGTTCCTCTTGAAAACGATATTGTATATTAGGAAAATCTTTTAATAACATATCTAAAACATTTTCTCCAATAGGGCTCCACGCACTTTCAAACTTCAACTCTCCATATTCCTCCCTTTTTCTGTGTGGATGTTGTGTTATTTCTATTTCTAAATCACAATCTCCCCACTTTGTCCCCCAGTTATTATTACTCCAATCATACCAATTATTTGTTCCATACTTTGTAATTAGATTATCGTTTATCTCTTGTGTAATTGAACGATCTAAAAAGTGTTCTCCTTTTAATTCTTTCTCTTTATTTTTAATTTGTATCTCATCATATTCTTTTTGAGAAACAATACTTACTGGACTTCTTGTCTCGGTAATTTCTTGTGGTCGTGGTATGTAATAATTACATATTGAACCTACTTTTTCTATCTTTTTTAATATCTCTTTCTGTTTTTTTGTAAGTGGAGTAGATATTGTTATCCCACTATAAACCCAGTTCGGCATTTTTATTTAATTTTAATTGGTTAATAATTATATTACTGGTATTGTTTGTAGTTCTGAAATTGTAGTTTGTATTGAACCCCCATCATTCCCCTCATCATCCATCATAGGTATTAACCAATGTCTATTGTCTAAACAAATTGCTATCGGTTTTTTATACCACATGTTCTCTTCCATTTCATCATCTCCAATATATTCTACTTTTGTTATTGTTTTACCGACTAAATGTTTTGATATTAAGTCAGTCCAGTATTTTTCTACTTCTTGTTTACTATAATTTTTCATTTTATTTAATTTTAGTTATATATATTGTCTTATTAGTTTAATTTTTTCTGTATCTGTCAATTCTTCATTATCCAATATATTTATTAGATAACATTCAAATTCTTCTGTATTCATATCTATATTTAATTTTAATTGTTTTTATATAATTCATAAGTATCGTTTAACACATCCATCATATCTGTTTTATGTTTACTTTCTATCAATGTTTTAATTAACCACTCTAATTCTCCGTAAGGATCACAACAATCTTCTCTAAACCATTTTACATAATTATCTATTTTATCATCAATGTCTATTTCTTTAATTTCTTTTTTCATATCTATTTAATTTTAGTTATTATACTACTTAAAGTTTCTTTGTGTAGTTCACTAATACATTCATCATTGTCTTCTAAATCTTCTGTTAATATATCTACAAGAAAATCCTTTTCATAATTAGTGAGTTCTTTATTTTGATTGTCTCTATATTTAATTTTTTCTATTTGTATTGTCCCACTATTTATCATTTCCCAAACTTCTTCCCAGTTCCCCTCATCCATCTCCCACTCAATATCATCCCTTTTGTATTTTGTCCCAAAATTACTAAATGATTGAGGATGGGTAGATATTTTATAATCTCCATCAATTTTTTTTACACTCCATCTGTATTTGTTATCACACATTACAGACACTACATCAATTTTTATTTCTCTTGGGTTTCCCTCTACTTTTAATACTGGAGGATCTAACCTTAATTTATGATATAAACTCATTTTATTTTATTTTTAGTTAATTTATTTATTGTCTTATGGATATATTTCATCCATTCTGTATAACTCTTATTGGTATTGGTACCAACTTTTTTTACTCTCATAGGTTTTAATTTTTTATTCATCACAAAACTTTTTGAACTCCTCAACATTTCCGTTAAATACTTCTTTGTTGTTAAAGTTATATACTTTTACTTTTATTCCATGACTACTACTTCCCTCTATAATATATTCAAAGTCCTCCCATTCTCTTTTTGTGTTTGGGTTTTGAACATATATATTACCTATTCCATCCTTAAATTCTGAAATAAGTTCAGCTCCTAAACAACCCATTCCGTTATTTACTTTTTCTTTCATATCATCTATTCTAAATCCGTTTGTAATTCTTCTGTTTTCTAAAAAGTCGGATAGTTCTTTTCCGTGTCCACTTGGATAACCATCATATTGTCTGTACATACAAACAATGTTTTCTTTTTTAATTCTGTTGTCTTCTCCTTTGTAGGTTTCTATAACCTTTGTTAATGATCTTGTTCCCATTTTATTTGATTTTAATTGATTACTATTTTAACTATATAATACTTCATGTCCCTCTCCATCTTCACAACCCAGTAATATGTATATATATTCTGTGTCTAAAAATTCTTGTATTGTCGGTTCATACCCCCAGTCGTTTTGAATATCAAACTTATATCTTTCATATAGTTCTGTTACTTCATCCATATCGTTGAAATATACTTCTTGTGTATTTTCATCTTTGTTCAAATATCCAATACTTAACATAGGTTCTAAATATGTTCCGATCGGTTTTGTAAATTCGTTTAATTTAATTTCTGTTTTCATTTTATTATTTTTTTTGTGTTATCTATTCCATTAAAATTGTTTACTACTATTTTACATACATTAGTAATTATTTCTTGTTCTTTATTACCTACTTCTTCATCTATACCATCAAGGTAAGTAAGTAAATCTTGTTGTATCTGTTCTTTAAGTTCGTTTAATTCTTTTGTGTTCATTTTATTTAATTTTAATTTTTTACAAATGTATAATAAAATTTTAATACAAGTCAAGTTTTTGTTTAATTATTTTTTATATTGTGTATATTACTTCAAGTAATTTGTAAAGAATATATCCAAAAATTAGTAAAAATACACTCATTCCTACTCCAAAAATTACACACTCTTGTATAAATTTTGGTAAATTTTTCTTAAACATTTCCCAGTCCTTTTGATCTTTTTTAGTCCAATCTAATTCATTTACAATTTTATCTGACTTTTCTTTGTCTGACAATTTATTCCATTTATTTAATTTATCTACTCGTGTCATTTTATTTAATTTTAATTGTATAATGTTCTCCCATTGGGCTGTCGTGGTGGGAAATTTTTACTTTATATTCTTTTTCTTTTACTTTTTCTATTTTGTAAGTCAAATCACAATTAGGAATAATCTTGTAAAATATATCCTCTCCTCTTTCAAGTGTAAATTCTTTATATCCAGTTCGGTTTCTCCATCCCATATTTCTTCCCTCAACATGAACCTCACAATCTACATAATCCATAAACTCCTCATTCAAATCGTATAAAAATTGTTCTGAATGTGTTTCGTACAAATACTCATCATTCATAAAATGATCCTCGATTTCTTCATCAGTTATACTCTCTACTTCTCTATCTTCATCCCATAATATACTCACAAGAAATTCTTGTTTGTTTTCTTTGAAAAAGTCAATTTCACTCTGTAAAAATTCACTTTCATCATATTGTGTTTTCCAGTTTTCCATAATTTTATTTATTTAAGTTAGTCAATTTATATTCTTTTGTCTCAATCTTTTTTTCGGTTTCTTGTTTACTTTCTCCTAAAAATATATTTCTATATTTTCCCGTAGTTGTTGAATAGTCCCAGTAATACTCATCTAAATACATTTTTCCGTTTTTATTCATACATATTATACTATCATAACTTTGAAATATGATTACTCCTTTTGTTTCAATGATAAACTGGTTTTTAACCTCTTTACCACTATGTCCGATTATGTTTCTTACTTTTGGTATTTTCATTTTATTTAATTTTTAATTGTTAATATAATCTTCTAATTCTTCAACCTCATATCCTATTAAATATGTTCTTTTATCCTCTACTAAGTCGTGTATCATTTCTTTTCTTCCTACATTTTCTAATTCTTCTATCTTATAATCTAAACAAAACCACCCTATATAATCGGTTTGTAAATCTTTATTGTTTAGATTGTTTAGTTCTTTTTCGTATTTTTCAAGACATGTTTCTCTTAAAATTTTATGATAATCTTCATTATCTAAATAATACTTTATTCGTTCTAATTTTATATACATAATTTATTTATTTTTTTGATTTATAATTCTTTGTCTTTCGATATATAAACTATCTAATTGATAGTTGTGTTCGTTCCATAAATCATCAACCTTTTTATCTATTTTTATTAGTTGTGTTTGTTGTTGTGTTGTTAGGTTTCCAACCCCACAGGATGTAAGGAATATACTCCCCACGATCAAAAATTTTATTTTTTTCATTTTATTAGTTTTTTAAGTAGTTTAATAATTCAGTTAAGTTCAAATAATAAGTAGTCCATCCATCTACAAAACAATTTACTTCCCATTCGTTTGTATTTAATCTTATTATTTCTTTTGTTGAAAGTCCTCTTTTGATTTCGAGGTGTTCTCCCATATTCATTGATAAAAGTTTTTGTCTCATTTTAGAAAGGTTTTATTTCGTTATAGAATTCTTTTATTTGTTCCTTACTCATTTCAATATCATAACTATCTGTTAATTCTCTGTTCCATACTGATAACCAAATTGTGTTGGTCTGTTCGTTTACCCATGTGTCCAAGTTGTATTGTTCGTTAATATAGTCGGATGTTCGTTCTAATTGTGTAGGGTTTAACTCTTTGTTTTCTTTTTCCAGTATTTTCAGAACCTCGATACAGTGTTCGATTTTCTCCTCATCATCCCACAACATTAAAGATTTTTGATACTGGATGTTTGATAGTGTTGTTTCCAGTCGTTGTCTAACTGATTTGATATCACAATCAATCAATAAATTTTCTTTTTCCATAATTTTATTTATTTAAGTTTTGGTATAAAAATTTTATATAGTTTTTTTCAAATGTCTCTAAATTTTGGTATTGTTCCTTAAAGTACATGTGTTTGATATTTACTGGTATTTGGTTTTTATTTAACCATATTAACCAATCTTCAAAATGATAAATTTTTGTTTCCATAAATTTTTTAATTTATATTAGTATTTGTTATTGACTGGGGGAAGTTTACCTGTGTACCTCTTTCGTGTACCTTATTCGTTATCCCCCAGTTTCGGACAATATCAGTCCTCATCAGAATAACTATTTAATAACCTCGACAAACTCCATACTCTTAAACTCCTCTTTTAACTTTTCGTTTATCTCTTTTACTAACTCAATTTCACATCTTTCATAAAATTTGATTAGTCCCTTATTTTTAGGGTTGTTTTCCTGTCTCAATTCTTTTAGAATTTTTTTACATTGTAATAAAGTCATAACTTTTTAATTTTTATTAGTGTTTGTTATTGACTACAAAGAGAAGTATTGAGATGAAATGTTCTTAAGGGTATTATTGAGAACCTCTCTTTGTAGTTTCGGACATTTTTAGTCCTCATCAGAATAACTTTTATTCTCTATCAAATGGAATGTCTAACTCATTACATAGATCCAAACCGAACCAGTAGACAAGATGATTTACTAATTTTTCGTTATCTTCAAAAGTCGTTTGTATTTCTCCAAACTCTTTATATTCTCTTATATTACAAATCATAACTCCCTCTCTTTCTCCTATGTTGTGAAGTTTTAACCACTGGGTGGCGTTGTGGTAACCGATTATATAATAATCTTCATTGAACATTGTAAAATGATTTTGGTCATCTGTATTAAAATTGTTGATGTGTTCGAGTAGTTCTTTTCTAACTGATTTTTTCATAACTTTTTAATTTTAGTATTATTATTCGTTTTATCTGTTCTCGTATTCTTCAAAATCTAATCCGATACACTCACAAAGAAACTCCTCTTCGAACCAAAATAAATCGTTTATTTCTGTTTCTGTTGGTGTTCTGTCGTGGTATAAATCCTCTAAATGAAACTCAATCTCTTTTAATTCGTTGTAGGTGAATTCGTGTTGTTTTCCTCCACTCCAAAAATTGAAGTTTGTCAAATCTAAATTTTTTGTGTAGTTCATAACTTTTTAATTTTAGTATTATTATTCGTTTAATTATTGTACAAATATAGTATAAAACTATTTAATAAAACAAACTTTTTTTAACTTTTTTTTGTCCCAGTATGAAAATAATTTTTAAGTTATTGATTTACAACAACTTACAGAGAAAAAAAAATTGTGTTTTTTTGGTGTTTTGTTTGTGTTTTGGGGGTTTCGTTGGGGTGTTATCCTCTTTCTTTCTTTGTCTAAATACTTTTATTTAGTCAATAATTGGAACGAGGGAAGGACAAACAGAGGACAAAAGGAACGGACAGAGGACAGAACAAGGACACAAGGACAGACAGACAGAGAGACAAACAACCAACCAACCAGACAACCAGAACCCCCACCAAAAAACCCAAAAAAATCGGACTGGAAATTTTGAAAACAACACCCCACCCCCCAAAAAACAAAACGATTTCCGAACACGACATGTCGGTGTATGACTATATATAACCCTTAACCCCTAAACATCTAAAAAAATTTTATATCTTTGTAAAAAAATAAAAACATGAATTGTGGTTGCGGAAATAATCCTTGTAAAACCTACGGATCAAAAAAAACAAACGATATGAAATTTAAAATGAACAACCCTTTTGGGAAAGACGATTATGTTGACGGGTTATATGTTGACGGTGGTAGATTAGTAAATGATAGAAGAGACGGAGAGACGGGTATAGCAAGAATGTCTCGTATAAAAAGAGCAATTAAAAACGATAGAAAGATAAATAGAATAGCTGAGGGTATTCAATTAGCTGAAGATAAAAAGAACTGGAACGAACTTATGTTCTAAAGACTTCCCATTTGTTCTGTTGTGAAAAGGAGGTAAGACATTCTGTCTGCCTCTTTTTTTTATATATATGTTTAATACCGACACAAGATTCCACTTTGTAAAAAAAAACGACACAAGCTAACTTATTGATTTTCAATATTATATTTTTATTTATGTCGATATGTCGATTTCAAGTCTAAAATATATAAAAATATATATACACTAAAAAGAGATAATATATATATATAATTACAAAAAATTTTTTCGACATACCGTCACAATTGTATTTATTATTTTTTATATCTTTGCTTCAAATTAATTTTAATTAAATCACAACATAATGAAAGAACAAGGATACATTCCAAAAGACCTCTCTTTTGATAATGAGGCAAGAGAAAAATTAATATCGGGAATCTCTAAAATATCTAACGCAGTTAAATCAACTCTCGGCCCTCAAGGGCAAACTGTATTGATAGAATCAACAGAACACACTCAAGGATTAACTGTAACTAAAGACGGAGTAACTGTAGCTAAATCAATATTCCTTATTGACCCAATAGAGAACCTTGCGGTTAGGATGATGAAACAAGCTTCAGAGAAAACAGCTAACACAGCTGGAGACGGTACAACTACTGCGATTGTTTTAACTGAGGCTTTGGTTAAGGCTGGGGAGAAATATATAGAGGCAGGGATGAGTACTATTAATGTAGTTAGGAAAATAAGGGAGATTGGTGAGGAGATAATTAAGAAAATAAAAAAAGAATCTATAGAGGTTACCGAGCAAATGCTTGCGGACATAGCAACCATATCTGCTAACAACGATAAGGAGATTGGTGATATTATAGCAAAGTCTTATAAAGAAGTAGGTCGTGATGGTATAGTAACGGTTGAGAGATCTCAAACTGACGAAACTTATGCGGAGGTTACTAATGGTATAAAGGTGGATAG
>TARA_R100000278_G_scaffold23554_2_pt1 | contig 30714 bp, 32 predicted proteins | sample TARA_R100000278 | Tara Oceans TARA_R100000278 (sample SAMEA2620755) | marine metagenome | biome: marine biome (ENVO:00000447); feature: deep chlorophyll maximum layer (ENVO:xxxxxxxx); material: "saline water (ENVO:00002010), including plankton (ENVO:xxxxxxxx)" | depth 66 m | reverse complement strand
TATAAGGTGGTTACAGGAAAACTTTTTTTGCTTCTATGGTGGAAGCGGTGGCGGCGGAGGTGGTGGTAATACACAAACTGCATACCAAGTACAAATGCCAGAGTCTCTTGTGCCTTATGCTGAAGACATAGCAAAACAAGCTCAAAGATTATCAGCTAGAGGGTATACTCCATATCAAGGAGAAAGAATTGCTGGTATGACTGATGCTCAAAGAAGCGCACTAGAACAAACAAAACAAATGGGGCCATCACAATACTACCCTGCTGCTGGGTTAGCTGCCCTACAAAGTACACAAGAATTTGGTATGCCGCAAGCTCAAGCATATATGTCACCATACCAACAAGCAGTAACAGATATAGCAAAAAGAGACGCTATTAGTGATAGCCAAAAAATGCAACAGGAAATTAGATCACAAGCTGCAAGAGCAGGTGCGTTTGGTGGTTCAAGACAAGGGTTAATAGAAGCTCAAGAAGTTGCTAATTTAGGTAAAAGATTATCAGACTTACAAGCTAGAGGTAGTGAAGCAGCGTTTAGAAATGCTCAACAACAGTTTGCTAGTGATAGAATGGCTAAATTACAAGGTGCTGGTCAACTTGCATCTATTGGTGGTGCGCAACAGGCTGCTGAATTACAGAGGTTATCAGCATTAGAAAGAGCTGGAACTATGGAGCAAGGTGAAGCTCAAAGAATGATGGATTTACGTTATCAAGATTTTTTAAGACAGCAACAGTATCCATATCAACAATTAGGTTTTTATTCTTCAGCTATACGTGGACTAGGTAATGTTTCTCCATACTCAACACAAACATATACACCACCACCTAGTCCATTCCAACAAGCATTAGGTTTAGGTTTAGCGGGTCTTGGTGCGTATCAAATGTTCGGTAATAGAGGGTAAATTATGGCAAACGGAATAATGAATATTAACCCACAGCAAATGGCTCAACAACAGTTAGCTCAAAGGCAAACTCAACCTCAACCTACCATGAATCAACCAGGCCCAAATGTGCCCCCTAATGCTACTATGGCTACTTCTGGAATTTCTCCTATTATCGGAGGTATGAATACCCAAACAAAAGCCCCATCTCCATTCCCAGTAGGCGCTGATTTCTTTGAAAGAATGCAAGACATAAAAGATATGTCAGATAAACAAATACTAGTTGGCATGCAACAAGGAGCTATTACTCCTATGGAAGGTTTGATAGAAATGCAGACTAGGAAAGAAGCTCGTAGTAGATACCAACAACAAGTTATGGCTGAACAAGCTGGTAAGAAATCTGTAGTGGAGCAGGTAACTGATGAGTTTGTTGCTAGTAGCAATATAAATCAAGGGCAACAAGGAATTATGGACACTACAGCTTTAGCTCAAGCATCAAGCCCTGTAAAAACTCTTAAAGATGGTGGAATAGTAAAATACCAAAACAGAGGATATGTAGATATTAGTAATCCCTATATGGTACCTTTTACACAAAGAAAACGTATAGAAGAATTAGATGAAAGAATAGAAGATACAGGTGATTTAATGTCTACGGGCATACCTAAAGAGTATTTGTATTATGACACTAAAGCTAGAGATTATGCTCAAAGTCGAGGAGCAGATGAAACTACAAGAAATACTTTTGCTGGTATGTTAGCTGCTGAGACAGGTAAAGATATAGATGTCATAACAGGTGATAGAGTAGGTAGTGTCGGTGAAATAGGTGCATTCCAATTAAGACCTGAATATTTTGGCGAGGGTAAATCTCCTGGTTTTGGTGCTAGTGGTAATCTTTCAATGGACGCTATGAAAAATTTCGATCAGAATGCTGCTCAAGCCTATGATTACTATACTGGACTACGTGAGAATCTTAAAGAGAGTTTCCCAGATTTAGATATAGATTTTAACCGTGCTGCAGTTGCGGCATATAATGCAGGGCCTGGTAAAGTAAAAGCCTTACTAAGAGATAAGAAAGAAAACTACGAACAATTCTTACCAGAAGGAACTAAAAACCATCTTAAGAAAGTATTCAGCGAAGTACCCCAATCTGCTACAAAAAAATTAACTGGTGAACAACTAAAAGAAAAATTAAAAAAATCTGGCACGCCTTCTAAAGAAGTTGAGGGTGTTGAGACACGTAGCGAGTTGATGCAGATGTATGATAAAAAAATGGATCAGGTATACGATAAAGAGCAAGCCGAGATAGTTGAAAGTAAAGATTTAAAACAAAACATTCTTCCTGAAGACAAAGTAACTAATTATTTTGATAAACAGTTAAGTAAAGTTACAGGTGAACCTACAGGTGAAAATGAATTTAGAACAACGGGTGTAAAGATTGACCCTAGAGATGCGTCTATTGCGGCACTAAATGCAAGAGACTTTACTGTTGCAGGCGCAAATTCTATTGATCTAACCCACAATGCTGTAGCTAATGCGCCTAACATTGTAGATGAAGCTCTTAAAGTTAATTACGTTGAAGGTGCTAAAGATGGTAAGGGCGGTAAAAAAGAACAAGATACTAGTATAAGCGGTATGTTAAAAACAGCTAAAGATATAGCAGGTCAAATATATGATGGTAAAGGTGTAGATATAGCTGTAAATGCTGTAAAAGACACTATTGCTAAAGTATTTAAATCCCAAAAAGAATTTAACCGTTTTACAACAATTGATGGGATACTTAGAACAGCGGCAGCGGTATACAATGCACCTAATCTTGTTGCTGCAGCTATAGATGGTTTAGGAGTATTCTCTCAGGCTAGAGCAGAAATATTAAAAAATGATCAAGTGGTCAACGGTCAGGTGCTACAACTAAATACTGCTATGGGTGAGCTAGTTAGCACTAAGGAAAAAACACAAGCAGATTTGACTAGTAAAATATTTGGTAATGTCGTAGAAAATACAACAGAGCAAAATAGAAATAAAATAGAAATGCTTAAAATGTCAAATGACGCTGCACTAAAATACATAGATGCAAAAATAAAATTAACAACTGACACTGGTTTTCAAAATAACTTTAAGGAAGTTTTTAACGCTTTTATAGGGGATAGAAAATCAATCATAATTGATGTTCCAGACGGTAAAGGTGGTACGAAAAAACAAGAATATGATTTAACTTCTACAGCAGGAAAACTATTTATAGCAGATTTACAAGGACAAATGCAAAGTAATTATGCAGATGCCATAATAAATAATACTGCGAATACTTTTATGGCTAATTTACCAAGTCTTGGTGAAGAAGAAAAAGGCACAGGATTTCAAGCGTTTAATAACTTTTTCTTAAATGCGTTTAAAAGGGCTGAACAATTCTTTACAAACGCTGATAGAGATGAGTTGATAAAAGATATGGAAAGTGGAACACCACCATCTGATTCTAATATAGAAGAAGTAGAGAATGAACTTCGTAAAAATAGGTTACCTCCATCCGCATAAATTAAAAAATGGCATATGAAATAGACTTAGCAAAGCTAATACAAAGACACAATGTTCAGCAAACACCTGCGGGATTTTGGGATACTTTCACTAGTTCTATTCAAGTTCCTTTTATTGATCCACAGTTAATAGCTTCTGTACAATTTGCTTCTGATCCTAGTCTAAGCGCAGCAGAAAATTTATATAATACAACAGGATTTTTTGATGGTTCACAAGGTAGAGCTAGATATAACTGGCAAGAAGTTTCAGAAAACCCTAGATTATTTTGGGATTGGTTTAAGCAAACTGCTGGTAGTTCTTTCGGTCAACAATTTTCCCCAATAGTAGCGGCATTAGCCACAAAAAACCCAACAGCTTATGGAGCTGTTGCAACTGCTCAGTATTATGTAAATAATACTAAAAGATTAGCATCAGAATATATGAAAGCTGTTGATGAAGGTAGAGAACCTGTACGACCAGATGACCAACTTATAGATACTTTAGGAGTATCTGCTTTTCAAGCGCTTTTAGAGATAGCAGGTTTTAAAGCCTTTGGTATGGGTAAGTTACTGGGTATGAATGGTAGTAAGGTAGCCAAATCAACTGCTAAAAAAGCTCTTACAGATTTAGATAAGATAAATAAATCTCCCTCATTATTACGAAAAGCGGCTGGAGCATCCCTTACTGGTGCAGGTATATTAGGTAGGGGAGTAGTAAAAGGTGCTGGTATTGAAATCCCGCAAGAGGTTATGCAAACTATAGGTGAAAGATATCAAGCTGGGTTACCTTTAATTGGTGATGAAGCTGCCGAAGAATATTTGGAAGCCATGGTAGGTGGTTTTTTTCTAGGTTCAAGCATTGGAACCACTATGGATGTGTTCGGTAAATTTAATAGAAGTATGAGAACTGATCCTAAAATATTGGAACAAGAAAACAAAAAACTTTCTCTTATAGAAGAAGACTTAGAAAAACCTCAAAAGCAAGAAGACAAAGTAGACCTTGAAGGTTTAGAAGAATCTAATTTTGAGTATGGTGGAAGGTTACCTGATGATGAAGTACAGATAAAACAAGATATAAAAGTAAAAGGTACTACTCCAGATATTAGTACCGAAGTTGACACACAGAATATAGAAGGCAAAATAGTTGGAACAGTCGAGGCTATAGAGGAAACAGATACATTTTCTACTGTGGAAGCCACTGGTGGTGATTTAAATTATGATACAGAAGATGTAACTCCATCAGAACTAAAAAAAGAAACAACAACTGAAAAAGAAGAAGATTTTAATGAGTATGAAAACTCAGAGTTTAAAAAAGAACTTGATGAAACAGATGCTTCACTAGCTAATCTAAATATAGAACAACCTACACAAGATTTAGATAAAGAAAAACTAGATATTGCCATAGATGACGATATTAACAAAGATGCTATAGACGCAGAAGATACAAACAAAAAGAGAAAAAATAACCCTGAAAAATACGAAAAAGCTACAAAAAAATTAGATGCGCTTCAATTTAAAGGATTTGATCCAATTGCATCTGCAAAAAAATCCAAAGATGTACTTACTTTGGCAGAAAAAATTATCACAGATAAGATTGATAAAGCACAAGAATTAGAGGAAGTAAAACAGCTAGATAAAGATACAAGTGTACAGACAGGTATACTAAGAAATAAATTAAGAGAAGCCTATATAATAAACCCAAGTTTAAATGAAAATGAATTGGGTTCTAAAGTAAAGGACTTAGTAGTAACGTTAGATGATTTAGCTAATTCAATAAATGATATAGAACTAGAATTAAAAAATGTATACAACAAAGAATTAGGTAAGTCTCCTAAATTAAATATACTACCTCAGTTAGTAAAAGGTTTACCTGAAATAACCCCTACTATTTTAGAAAGAAAAATTATAGATAAAAGAGGGGAAACAACTGGAATACAATACACTGTTTCTGGAACGTCACCGATACCACAAGATAAAATATTTTTACCTAAGAATATAGATATTTTATTTTCTGAAGAAAATCGTAGAAAAGCAATGGCAGAGGACAAATTAGGAAGACCTCAGTTATTAAATCTCCAAACTAAAATAAGTGATTACATACAGACATGGCAGTCGTTAAAAGCTATGACTGATTTATTAAGAGATAATCCAGAAAAAATAGGCACTGGTAAAGCTGAACCTAGAGAAAGCACCTATGTTGGGTCTTACTATTTTAGAGGTGCGGTATCTGGTCAGGATACTACTTTATATAGACCTATAACTCCAGATGCAACTACTGCAATACAAGCTAATAATTTAGCTGAAGCTATGGATAATATAGCTAAACAAAATCCAGAATTAAAAAAGATAGTAGAAGCCCTAAAAAGATTTACTGGTAGCACAGGTATAAGATATGCAGAAGTACGTGATACTTTCGGTGAAAGGCGTGCAGCATATTACGATACAAAAGATAATATCATAACTGTAGACCCAGAAAAAGGTGGGAGTCCACATACAATACTCCATGAGGCTACACACGCAGCCACACATGCAATACTACAAAAAGGTTCTCAGCATTTTTTAGTGAAACAGATAAAAGAAATCTTTGAAGAATCAAAACAATTTATAGACCCTACATTATACAAAGGAGCTTTTGTATTTGAAGAAAAAGGCTCTAAACCTAAATATGATTTAGAAGAATTTGTAGCAGAATTTTTTAGTAACCCAGAGTTCCAACAATCTTTGAGTGAATTTAGGTATAAAAATACAAATCAAACCCTCCTTGATAGAATAGTAAATTTTGTTCGTAGATTATTAAACTTGCCTGAAAGAGGTGTCGTTAGATTAAATAATTTAATAGGTCAAATACTACAAGAATCAGAGTCTAGTCCTGTAAGAAGAACTTTATTTTCCGCGGCCATATCTGATGGCTTTGGGGGGATAGAAAATATGACCTTTAATAAAACAGATAAAGTAATAAAAGGGGGTCTAAATTTAACAGATAAGAATGTAAATATATTCAATAGATTAAAAAACATCCCTGGGTTTAAATATTTAAAGCAATTCCAACCTCTAACTTATGTGCTCAAAAGTGTAGTAGCAAATACACCTAAAAAAGTAAGTGATAAGTTTTCTGAGGTATATGATTTAATAAGACAAAAATCTGGGTATTTACAAACTCAAAGAGAACAAGCGGGATTAGTTGTTAAATACTTACAGAATTTAAAAGATAAAAATCCTGAAGCATTTGAAGCATTTGCAGATTTAGCTATAAAAACTACTGAGGTTCAAGTAATAGTAGCGGATGAAAAAGGGAACCCACTAGACCCTAGTAATCCTAAACATGCTGAATTGATAGAAAAAGATATGGCCGTTAAAAAAGCGAATGGTTTATACAGTGAAAAAAATACTAGAATTTTAAGAAATGCATATAAAAAACTTCCTGATCCTTATAGAAAAGCCTATGCAGCATTGGTTAACGATTTTAAAAATAGATTTGAAGATTACATAGGTGTAATAGAAACAGACATATTAAGTATGCAAAATATAAACCCAGAAACAAAGGGTTTTATAATGAATATAATAAAGAGGGGGATTGATAATAGCACGGTTCCTGCTCCGTTTCTACCTTTAAGACGTTTTGGTGATTTTAGACTATCTATAATACAAAAAGACCCATCATCTAATCCTATAGATGGGAAAGGGTACGAGCGTAGGGTAGAGCATTTTGAAAGCGCAGCAGATAGAGATAAATTTACAGTTGAATATAGAGAGAATATTCTTGAAAATACTCCTACTAAAGATAGAAATATAATACTAAAAATATTTGGGATGATGCGAAACTACTCGCAAGAAGGTGTAAGCATAAACCCACAAAAAGATTTCAATACAGCTCAATTAGATGCAATGCCAGAAGAACAAAAAAATGCGTATCTTGATTTAAGAAGTGCATATAATGAGTTAAGTTCAGATGGTAAATTTAGGTTTGGTTTATTTAATAGCCCAACCCCTTTTAGCTCCTATTATGATCTAAATAAAATTCGTAATGATTCTGCTAGCTTTACAGCTCCTGTTCTTGCTAAACTAGAAAAAGTTTTTGATGATGCTAACGTAGACAGAGAAACTAAAGAACAATTTTTTGATTATGCTTTTAAACATCTACCTGACGCACTGTTTGGTGGTATGATACAAAAACGTAGTATTCCAGTAGTTCAAGGTGCATCTAGAGATATTATAAATATCTATAGGACTCACACTCAGTCTATGATAAGCAGACAAGCAGATGCTTTATTTAATGGAGCTATGGATAGAGCTGTGGATGGCGCTCGTGAAATCATCCGTAGAGATGCAGAAACTGGGCAAGGAATTAATTACGCTGCTGGAACTGTCGAAGAAGCTCAAGAATATTTAAGATATCTAGAAAAAGCTACTTCATTTGCTAAATCTCCTACTAGCTCAAACCTTGCTAATTTTGGTACTGCGTTAGGATTCCATTGGTTTATGGGTTTCAACATATCTTCAGCTCTTATCCAAGGAACAAACATGGTGGGAGTTATATACCCAGCACTGGGTGCTAAGTATGGGTATGGCAATGCCATCAGTTCTATTTCAAAAGCCGCAAGTATAATTAAAAACGCAGGATTAACTAGAACTATAAAAGACCCTACAGGTCTACTAGGTGATGACAGAATTATTGATAGTGTAAGTATATTAAATTACACAAAAGAACAACTATCTCAAATAAGTAAAAGTAAAGGGTACGACTCAGACACACTTTTTAAACTTCGTAAAACTCTAAAAGAATATGGTCAACTTGGTAGATCAAGTGAACAAGATTTACTAAGCCCTACATCAAGGATAGGGCCTGAAGGAAGGGATGCTAAACTAAAAGACAGAATAACTGGTAGATTTATGCCTAGTCTTATGAAAGCGAGTTCATTCTTATTTAATTTAACTGAGCAAGCCCAAAGAGAAGTTACTGCATTATCCGCTTTCGATTTAGCATATAACAAATATTTAAAAGATGTTAAAGCTGGTAAAATTACAAAGCAAGAGGCTTATAAAAAAGCAGAAAAAGATGCAGTTGATTCTATAGAGATATACAACGGTGGTATTTCTAGAGAGACGGCCCCTGCGTTTGGTCAAGAGGCAGGGGGATATGCAAGATTAATCACTCTATTTAAAAATTATGGATTCTTTTTGTACTCACTTATATTTAGTCTACTTAAAAAATCATTACCAAAATATTTAGGTAACCAATATTCAGATCAAGAAATAGCCACCGCTAGAAAAACTTTAGTGGGTATGACTGGAGCTGCATATCTGTTGGGTGGAACTAAAGCGGTTCCATTCTTTTTTGTACCTGAAATTATATACAATTCTTTCTTTAAAGATGAAGGTGAAGAAGATTTTGACCAACTAGCAGAAAGTATTTTTGGGGAATCTATGTTAGATAAACTTTTTGGTTTAAAAATAGGTCAAAGAACAGGTTTTTACCAAGTTATATTTCAATCCCCCCGTCAAGAATCTACAACCTTTGCAAGTTATTTCGATCAATTAGCTCTACAAGCTCTGGGGCCTCTTTATAGTGGTGGTAGTAATTTTATGAAAGGTTTTGACGATATAGCTAACGGTCAATTCCAAAGAGGTATAGAAAAAATGGTACCAACTGCCGCTAGTAATATTAGTAAAGCTACACGCCTATTTACAGAAGGAGTTGTAACTAAGCGTGGTGATACTGTATTAGAACCTTTAGGTTTAATACCTACAATAGCCAATGGAGTTGGTCTGAAGACTTACACTGTTTATTTAAGTACAGACGTACCATTTAATGTTCGTAAAAGATTCCAACAAGTGGATAATAAAAAACAAAAATATTTAGAACAAATGGAACACGCTAGTAAAATGGGAGATGTTGACCAATATAGAACAGCTTACGATAAGCTACTCAGATTAGGAGAACAAACAATTACGGGAGCAAATGGTAGAAAAGCAAAAATAAGGGATGTGTTTAATATAAATCCTTCTTCTATATCTAAATCTATGAAGATAAGACTTAGTAAAGACAAACCTTATGGTATGTATATAAACCCTAGATATAAAGAGTTATTCACCTCATTAATTGAGGAAAAATATAGAGAACGGGGTTTGAAGTTTTCAGATAATATGTTACTTAGTGATTAACTTATTCTCCATACTCGTAACCCACGGATATTCTTCTCTATCACAATTTTGTAGGCTATATTAATATCAAGCTCTTCTGCTTTACGTTTTATTTCTCTTTGTAGTTTTATACAAGAAAGACAAGGTAGGAAAAAACTTGTACCCACCTTAAAATCACTCCAACGTATTTTTATTACAGCATCACCTATGTGTATCTCAGATAAGTTACCACTCATTTAGGTGCGTCCTTCCCCAAAACTCTATCCATATTTAATTGTATAGAACTAACTGGAGTGGTGCTGATATAACCTTTACCCAATCTCTTAGACACTTTATCAGCTATTACATAACCCATCTCTTTTAGTCTTGCAACCATAGCATTTGCAGATACTCTACCTTTTAAAAACTCTACAAAATCTCTTCTGTTTATAAATATAAATCTTGTATCTGGTTCTTGTCTTACATAAATAATAGATGATCTAGGTATCATATCAGGCTCACCCACTGCCTCACGTTTATCATCATCATTAAATGTATTCTCTACACGCTTGTCTATCTTGCTATTTATCGTAAGAGTGTTAGGGCCTCTAGATATCAAATACTCACCTAGTATCTGTGTATCGTTTTCATTAAGTGGTATAGTTTCAGCTTTAGCTCCAGCTAGTATATCCATAACTCGCTGATAAGTTTTATCATAGTCGAAATCCCACAACTTTAATTTATTAGCATAACGTATACCTAAGAAACCCATAGCACAGATAGATGCCCAATATCTTCCCTGTTTATTAAGATTGCCTTCTTCTCTAACCTCTCTAGTCAATGCATTAAGATCATCCTGTGTTGAAGATTTATTAGTCATAACATGCTGAATAAAAGGAACACAAGCTAATCCGTTATTACGAAATAATATATTAACTAAATCTTGAGTCTGCCCATCATCAAGTGTGGTAGGAAAGTTCTCTAAATCAAACTGTAATAGTCGTGCTAGTTCTGGTGCAGAGTTTTTACTATGAGTTTTTATTAGCTGTGTAAAATCAGTGTTTGATGCAGCTATTGTCATACCTTTCCAACGAATGTAATTATCTCTCTCCCTGTTCTCACTACCCGCTAATCTGTTAGGTGCTTCACCCTCAGACATACCATAAGCTATTCGGGATGCCTCGGCAGGTTCTACATCTGTAAACTCATCTATGGTCAGAGGTACAGAGTTGTATTCTGCTCTTCTCTGCCACATAGAATTTATTGTATCCTTACCTTTCATCATCAATCGTGCTGGATGACCATAGATTGAATTGATAGCTATTAAAGTGGATGTCTTGTTATAACCACTACTATCCGATCTAAGATTGATTAAAGCACCTTCAATATTACTAAAAGCAACTAAAGGGGATGCCAACCCAAGGGCTAAAACAAATCGTCTTAGCTCCTCTCCTTCAGGTTGGTATAACTTATTTATTGCATATGTCCAATCTTCTAACTTACCCATTTGGGTAAACCTATCTTTGTTTATAATAGTTATAGGAGATTTAGGTGTTTCTAATACATCCGTTGCTGTTATCAATCTCTCCCCTAATACAAACTTCAAAGGTTTCTCTGAATATATTTCTTCTGTCCACCCAAAGTTAGGATAAGTTTCCTCTGCTGGTAATATCCTCTTAAGGTGACCCATGTATTTTTGTAAAAATATCATAACTTCTTTCATTTGATGATTTGCAAATCCGACTTCAAAACCTAAAACTTTTTGTAGTTCTACTGGAGAACTCATTTTCCATACTGGCATAAGAAAAGACTTCGTACCCTCATGTGGTAGAGTATATTTTATCTCCACCATGTGACCTTCTTTCCTGTCAACTAATCTTCTAGAAATCCACAGTGGGTCTTCAGATATAGGAGTATCAGCATTACCCCCAGTTCCTTTTCTCCATATAATATTATCTTCAATATAGTATGCACTGAAGTATGGACTGTCTGGTAGTTCAGGTTGTTCTTCTACATGTAGCTCTGTACTGGACAATGTCTGTGAAACATGTTCCGTGAAACTTTCTCGCACTTGCTCGACCGCAAGTTGTTTTAGAGGATGTAGTTTACCTAGAGATATAGGACTATTTATCTCCCCTTTGTTAGTACAGCTCTTACATAAATCTTCTCTACCACAATGAGATGCCATTGTCTTACATAGATAAGGTTTTAATGTCTTACCTAGTTTCTTTTCTGTTTCTAATTTATTATATCCATCATAGTTCTCTGAGAGTTTGTGCATCCAAGCATCTTTATCCTCACAAAACTTAATAATAGATAGCGCTGCTCTCCAAGCTGGTTCAGTTTGTTCTTTTTGATTATTATATAATTCTAATATTTGGTTACATCCATTACCCTCTAATGACCTATCTATTATCTGTTGAAAACTAAATTTATTATTAGATAGTATTTTTTCAAACTCATCATCTTCTTCTACTTCTTTTTTGGTAGGTTCTTTCTTAGTTGGTATTATCTTTCTATAATATTTAAATGGCGCTGGTGTAGGTAATTGCTCTGATATAACTCTTGCTTTTTTATTAGCTTTTAAATTCTTTGTATCTGGCATTCTGAGATACGCAACACTATTAGTCATAGAACCAGAATCTACTTTTAATTCTGAAGCCTCTACAAACTCTTTAAAGTCTGTTGCTAACTCATCCCATTCTTTGGTATCTACTTCCTCTTTCAGTGGCCAATATAAATGATACCCATTACCAGAGGATACCCATATTGGATTCTTTAATTTATCTGACTCAAACTCACTTAGAAAATTGCTAATTGATTGTCTCGCATCTGCGCTACTTTCATAACTTATCGTAGTATTCTTTTTACCTACGTCAATATCCATAAACAGACATCTAACTGCTGTGCAATTATCTTGTTTTCTTTTATCTTTAGATAATCTACCTACACTAAAATAAACATTTAAATCTTGTTCAGAATAACTATTAGCTTTATCTACTAATTCATCTATGGTATGTAAATACTCTTCTTCCATTTTGGAACTACCCAGTTCCATTTTACCAAGACAATAAAAACTGTTTTCTACATGAGTGGGTAAGACATTAGATAGAAATTCTTTAACAGAAATATTCTTCACTCTCTCTCCCTACTTACTAGCTATCTTTAATACCGTTTTTACTTTTTCTAAAGTTTCATCATCACTAGGTATACCCCCACCTAGCCACCTATCAAATGTAGGTCTAGTTATACCAAATAATCTACTCCACTCCGTCTTAGAGACTTCGTTTTCTTTATTGATAAACAATATCTCCAGATTACGCATATAGTATTTTTTAACATCTAAATCCATAACAACTCCAAAAAGAGGCGAGCCACATTCCCATCAAATGTAGCCCACCTTAAGGTAGATTATTCTTTAGCCCAATCTTCCATAATAGCATCAGTGGACTGTGGTGGTGTACTACTTTTCTTATCTGAGTAAACTGTTGGTTCATCAGACTTAGGAGTTTCTAGTTTCTCCCCTACAAAACCACCATCTTCAGCAGAGAATCCATATTTGTCTCCACCGCCACCGCCTTCTACATACTTGATAACTTGTACAGCTCGTATGCGAATAGTAATACCAGCTCCAATCGCAGCGGTGTGGAATGGTACAGCAGTACCCCCAACTCTTAACTCAGAACCACCCCATATATCTGACTCTTTAATAAGTTTAGGTGGTTTACCAGCATCATAGATAGCTGGTTTGTAGGCGGCTTTAGATTTAAATTTAATGATAACTTTCCCAGTAGGATTACCATCATCATCTTCCTCATCAAAATATGGCATTGGTGCAATCTTGACATTCTTCTTAGTCTTTGAAAGCTCCTCTACGTTTCTATTATGTAAGTCATTAATTAAATCAATGACAGGTTGGGCATCCTCTTTGGACATCTTAAGATTAACTTTATAGTGTCCATCCTTGTCAAACTTTGTGTCAGGTCTGCTTAGATGTGGGTAGACTGCCTCACCCTTCTTAGTGGTAAAAAATTCATTTTTGATTGCCATGATACTCTCTCCTTTAATTAGAAATAAAATTGTGTTGGAATATCGAGTAACTTCTTTGTATTGTCACTATCGTGTAAAGATGATACATACTCATATTCTTGCTCTGTTAAAGTTCTTGAAGGTCTGAAAAGTAACTTTGGTATCTCATCATCTGAAAAAAATACTTTAGTAACGATAGAATGCATCTTTACTTTTCTCGCCTCTAACCATTTTATGTAGCTTTTAAACCCCCAGTTATACACACTACCTTTATTGAATACTGTCATAGATGGTAGTGATACACTGTAAGAGTTACGTTCGTAATCGTCAGGTAAAATAACTACTACTCTCCTAACAATCCTGCATGCTTGGGAGTTAATCCCACCTGACCCCTTTATAGAATGTTCACAATCTGCACATGCAAAAGATTGTGGGTTATCTACATTATCATCTGGAGATTGTCCATTACTAGACCAACATGTTGGTGAAATTATGTTGCCCTCTTCGTATTTATCTTTATAATAAATGCGTTGAGAATCTTCAGAATAAGTTACGATAATCCATTCTTGTGATTCTTTATCTGTCTGTATTTCCATACCATCCAGAATAACTTTGAACTTTTTATCTTTAAGGGTGATTCTATTAGACATTATTCAGACTCAGCATGAGACGGTCTTTTTCCAGCTTTACTGTTGACCCAGTCATCAATGTCAGCCCTTTTAAATCTATAGATGCCACCCAATAGAAAAAAAGGTATTTCTTTTTTTCTGATAAAGTTCCTTATCGTATTCTCACTCACACTTAAATACAAAGCGACTTGTGACATAGTAAGTAAACTTTCATCAAAATCAGAAGCCTTTGACATATTAGTTTCCTTTCCTTTTTGCTGTTACTCTTACGGTGTACTCTCTGAATACATCCATCCCTTTAGGCAACTTTTTAGTATCTGCGTAGAACTCTTTCATATTACTTTGATGTAACCTCTTCTCAAGCAAATGAAATGCTTGATTCTCCTCAACAAAGTTATACATACTGTTCCAGTCATTCGCTCTAAAAGTTTCCTTGACACCCCTAGAAATGGTGCCAATCTGCGTTTTGATACTATCTGCACCAATAGAACGACACACTTCTAGTAATTTTGCTTTTAGTTCGTCTTTACGAGTTTTAAGACCCTCTATCTTAGTTTCGTACTCTCTAGTAATATCTTTTACCTTATCTCGTACCTCAATATATTCTGTAACGATATCTTCTAGAGCAGTAGATTCCTTACTGTCTTCTGACATTCTCTCTCCAGTGTTAGTTTGTTATACAAATAATATTATATATAAATCTTTTTGTCAACAGATATTTTTTAGACCGTGGTGGACTCCCTCGATACTATATCATATAATTTGACAATATTTGAATGTACGTCTATTTTACTTTTTAGCATCTTATAGATTCTTTTTTCTACTTCACTTCCTCGTATATGAAATACTGTAACGGGATTCTTTTGCCCAGCTCGGTGCGCTCTAGCATTGCACTGTAAGTATGTCTCTACACTCATTACTGGACTCCAGTAAATTATGGTATCCGCCCTATGTAATGTCACTCCATGTGAGGCAGCTTGTGGTTGAATAAGTAATATTCTTGGGTTTTCTTTATTTTGAAAGTCACTAAATATACTTGTCCTCTTACCAACTTTTACTTCACCGTTTATGACTTCACAAGAATAACCTTCTTTTGTTAATTCTTCTTGTAAAATTTTTATAGCATGACGGTATGGTACAAATACTATAACTTTCTGAGATGATTCATCAATTATTTCTTTTAATACTTTGAATCTAGATTTGACATCAAAAGATACTATCTCTCCAGTATCTGAATACACAGCGCCGCCTGAAAGCTGAAGGAGTTTATTCATAGCTGATGCCGCATTTACTACAGTTATCTCCTCACCTGCCGCATTAGCAAATAGCATTTCTTTTATCTGACGATAGTATTTCTTTTGCTGTGCTGTAAGTTCTACATCTCTCGTCACATAGGTAAGAGATGGTAAATCTAGACATTGTTCTTTTGTAAATCTTATTGCTGGTTGTAATGCGTTATGCACCAAGAGTTTTGCCTCTGGTCGTGGTTCCCATTTGAATCTACTCACCTTTAACATGACTGTATCTCGCCACCTACCAGCATATCTAGGTACACCATCAGGATTAATTAGTCTAGCTAAACCATACGCATCATACGGACTTTGAGATGCTGGTGTTCCAGTCAGTAACCAAACCCAAGTATCATCAGTAATTAATTTTTGTAGCGCTTTAAATCTGTTTGTAGCCACATTTTTATATGCGTTTGCCTCATCAACAATTATTAAATCAAAATTGGCTTGGGCAAGTTCTTGGTTTACAATTTCAATACCATCATAGTTTATGATAAGAAACTCCGTATCCTCTTTTATTATCTTTATTCGTTTCTCTCTAGTTCCATAGCAAATATTAGCTGATCTGTGCATAGCTACAGAGAACAAGTCATCAAGCCACGCACTTTGCATGATACTGAGTGGGCATATGACTAGCACTTTTTTTATGATGCCTCTTTTCATCAACGAATCTGCCGCCCATATACAAGATGATGTTTTACCAGTACCTTGCTCATTCCAACACCCAGCTCGTTTGTGAAGTGTTAAAAATTCTGTAGTTGTTCGTTGATGCTCAAATGGTGTAAATGAGCCTGACCATTCATATGATTGTAGTACGGGAGATGGTACGTTTTTTATCCCCAACCTATTTAGTATTTGTGATTCTTTAATTCCCCAATGTACTAATACCTCACCGTTATCTAATAATTTAGATTTCTTTATGGTGTTTAATATTATATTGGGGTTTGCCACACGCACACGAAGTGCTTTCTGTTTTATATTCTCCACAACGTTTCCTCCTATTGTCAAAATCTCTCCTTATGCCATAGAACTATCTGATTTTCTCTTGAATGATCTATTTTTACTTGGTTTCTGTAGTGTATATCCGTCTTTGTTAGAACCACCTTTACTCAATGCTTTCTTATGTGCGATATCTTTTCCTTTTCTGTTGACACCTTTTTTGTCTAGCTTTCTTCTCGCACGTTGACGTTCGTTTCTACGTTTACGTTCGTTACGTTTCTTTTGTTGTTCGTACTCTTTTTTATATGGTCTTTTCTTTTTTACATATGGCATCAGTTTCTCCCATTGTGGTGACAACTCAATACAGGACAAAATCTATAGCAAGTAAAGTTAGGTTTGGGATTCCAGACTTCAGATTCAAAACATTTCTTAATTTTATTAACTTCTTCTATCCACTTCAACCACAACTCACTTTCTTTGTCTAACGAATAATTCTCCTTTATTAGAACATTATTAGTGAAAAACAATAACCCAGCTTTTATAGTTTCTACCTCTGGGTAGTTTTTAAATACTGCTAGGCTCATTAATTCTAACTGTGCTGTATCTGCATACTTTGATTTACCAGTTTTATAATCTATAATTACTGCTCTTTTACCATCAGGGTCAATTATTAATAAATCAACGACACATCTATACCACACATCATCATCAAAAAATCCACATGGTTCTAAATTCTCTGTCAACCCCAGTCTTATTTCAGGATGGGTTTTACCTTTGAAATTATTTAGTATACTGTCTATAGATGGTTTAATGTAGCTAAAATCTTCTTCTATTTCTTTACCATCACGAACATAATCTTCAGCAGATTTATGTACTCTCTTTCCATATAGTATCGCCTCAGTCTCTGTTTCTTTTATGTCCTTCAATACCTTTATGTGATAATACTTTTTTGGGCATTGCTTAAATTGACTGATACTGCTGTATGACCATGTAAACTTCTTCACTTGAGTATTATTACATATTTTTAGGGGATTAACCATAGCTTTTACTTATTTTAGATTCACAATCAAGTGGGAGGCCTTCTGCCCATTCAGGTGATGTACGCATACAACTCTCTATATATTCTTGTGCCTCAGAGCTTTTCTTCTCAGGTACAACACAAACTATAGAGTCATGTACTGTCATAGATACTCGATACCTCAAACTTATTCTAAGCATCTGATGACCGATCACACATCTTGCAAATGCTTGAGTTACATTCTCCACTGCCCTTGCACCATAAATTTTTTCCCAACCTTTCATTGTCATATACCTCAGATTTTTTTTATTGGGGAACTTGTTGTCATCATGGGGTGGCATATACTCGGACAACTCAGGATATCTAATTCTAAGACCAGTAGGTAATCTAAATCCATTACAACCATAATCCATATGAATAATTCCATTACCTAAATTAACCACGTTCGTATATACCCCATCACTTTCAAGACTCTCCAACGCTGATCCGTACTGATACCAATACTCAGGTATTTTTGAATATTTTTCTCTATAAACTTTAATTAGTCTTTTCGCCTCATATTCAGATATGTTTGTACCTGACTGCATTACTTGTTGTTGGAATCTAGCATATCCCATACCATAACCACATCCTAGAATGATAGTTTTACCTAAAAATCTTTCTTCGCTTGTAACTTCATCTATTTCTTTGCTGTATATGGCACTAGCCATAATCTTGTAAACATCTTCTTTATTCTTAAACTGTTTGACTAGATCGGTTTGTCCTGATAACCATGCAAGAACACGAGCCTCAATCTGTGACGAATCTACGTCTATGACTACATACCCATCTGGTGCAATTATAGATTTTTTTATAACATTAGAACTTCGAGATGGTAGATTTTGAAAATTAACTTTATCGTCACCACCCCATCTGCCTGTATGTGCGGCAAAATATTTTAGAGAGATAGGAATTTTACTATCTCGTTTTGCCATGTCTATAAATCTGTCTGTGCGTGTCTCTTCCAAGGTAGACTTGAAGCCAAGTCTCGCACTCATCAAATCAACTATCTTTGAATTAGAATGGTTTTGTAAATCCATGAACTCTGTATCACTTTTTGCAAATGCGAGAGTTTCTTTACCAGTAGTTTTGGATATTTTTGTAGGTGGAGTAACTCCATTTGCCTTTAGCAATTCAGCGAACTTTGGATTACTCATCAAATCTTCTTTATCTACTCCAACTTTTTCTAATAATTGTTTTTTCTTTTCTTTTAAATTAGTAGAATGTCCTTTCAATAAGTCAACATCAAATTCTAGCACTGGGTCAATAAACATCTTCAAAGTTAAATCCATAAGGTTTATCTCAAACCTCATACCTTTATCACCCTCAAGCATCTTTACCATCTTATGCCAAGCACTATATGTCAAGTTGACATCATTCACACAGTATCCTGAGTATGCCTCTAACTCCTCATCAGTAAAATCTTTTCTGTGTTTGCCTAACGCATCTTCAACTTCAGTACCTTTTTTACCTATACCTAACCTAAGTGATAAGTTAGCTAGACTATGAGAAACATTTGTTCCAAACACATAACTTGATAAAAGCATGGTGTCTACAAATCTTTTAGGTTTTATACCAAACACCCAATTCAATATCGCACCATCAAACCTAGTGTTGTGTGCCAGTAGTGTTTCATCCCAAGTGAAGGAATGGAGAAACTCCTTTGTCTGTTTATGTGTACCACTAAACCATTGTGGTTGCGAGCTGCTGCTCTTGACTGCCACACCAACAACCTCAAACATATCTCCACGAATGTATTCTTCTGTTGTGAGTTTTCCTAGTTTATACTTCTTACTATAGTAAGTCTCAAAGTCAATCGTTATCATTTACGAACAAACTCCATGCACTTCGCACATTTCCATCGTGGTCTCCTGTTTGAAACAACAGTTCCACCACCCTCAACACTTGCATATCGCCTACAATTAGAGCAGTATTTTTTTCCAGTAATTCTTTCTTCTGCTCTTCTGACTTCTTCGTGCAACTCCCCTTTGCTCATTTTAGAACATCCTCTAAGTCTTTTAGATTGTCCTCATTTATAACCAAAGATATTCCACCACATTGTTTTATCTGTTTTAAATTTGACCATTGTAACTCTGTGGGTACATTTGTACCAGCTTTACATTCTATGGCTATAAACTTCCCGTATAGACACGCAATGACATCAGGCACTCCACTCTTTCCATACCCATTCATAATTGGAGAAAAGTAGTATGCACCATGATCTCTTAAAAGTTTGTAAACTTTCTTTTTTACTTTTGCCTCAGGTGTCATAACTAGTTCTCCAATCGAAATCATATCTTACAAACTGTCTTTTTCTTTTACCTTGTTTGTGTAACCTACCATACTGTCTTTGCCAACACTTTGTACACCACCCCCTTTGTTTTTGCTCAACAGATGTGCATTCCGTTCGCATGATCTTAGTTTTGCATTTAATACACTTTGTGATACCCAACGTATCATCCAATATACGATTGATTTCTTTCTTACCAAGTTGAAATAATATTGGAAACTTCTCATAGTCTATCTCCTGTGGCACTAATTTACTGTTCATAGTTATTCCTAAACAAAAATAATTTAACTTCTTCTAACATTCCTATTAAATCTCTAGAATTTTTCATTAGATTGGTTGTGGCTATAATATTTAAATCTTTATTTTCTTCATCAAATAATATAGTAACTCCATGCGTAAACTTTTTATCTGCAAGTAGTTGCACGCAGTCATCTACCATATCTTCAACACTGCTATCTTCTTTTTTCTTAGTGTCTAGAACAACTAAATTTTTATCTTTCTTGTTCATAATGATTAATAATCCTATCCACTTTATCACCTTTTACATTCAAATATTCACGCACTTGTTTTGCAATCTCATACGCATCTCTATGGTTCAATCTCCATCTCCACTGTGGTTTGCGACCATCAGGTACTTTCTTCCTAACAACTTTAGCAACACCAGTAGTTTCACAAGCCCAATCTGCTAACTCTTTTCGAGTGGTAGTTACATCTAATCTAACATATCTACCATTAGTATATGCACTTCCAACCATGTCAATAATACTAGCTAACTTCATTGCATCTTTTAACTCTAACCTCATTTCTTCTCCTTGTAGTGATTAATAATTTTTTTAATTTGATCTAATTTAATTTTAGAATATGGCTCTAGCAGTTTGGCTACATGATACGCATCCTTGTATCGACATATCCATCTCCATTGTGGTTTCATACCTTCTTTTACTTTCCGTGGATTAGCAGTTCCAACTCCCACTAGCTTATGAACCCAATCAATTATCTTTTTGTCTGTCATGGCTATCTCTAACCTAATCTCCCATGTATTGTAGATTGGCTTTTTCGGTCTATCGTGTCTTATGCGTGGCATACACTTATACCTAACACTTCCCTCACCATCAAATAATCCTGCAAAATAAGAAATTTCACTCATCTTTAAATACTCCTCTAGGTATACTAGTAGATGACCACTGTGTTTTTGTGCCATCAGGTTTTTTATATTTCACTGTAACGTAATCGTGGTGGTCACTCGCATCCACTTCTATATATAATCTATCTGTTTCAAATATCTGTGGCATAACTCCGTCAGGGTTAAGGGCCTTCAACCTATCCCTAACTACAGCCTCGTGTTTGCGTATGTCAATGAGTTCTTTGTTGAGTTCAGAGATAGTATACCTACTGAATTTTTCAAAGTTCTCTATATTTCTTGCTATGTCCACAAGAACATCTCCAGTTTGCTTTTGGTACTCATTTATCTTTTCGATAATTTTGTAAATGTTTTCCATGTTATTCCCACATCATTGGTTTTAAAATTTCTTCAATAATCGAAACAGTAAAGGCATTACCCATTTGCTTAAATCGTTGACTGTTGCTAACTCCCTCACTCCAGTTATCATCAAATGTTTGTAGCCTCTCACTTTCGATTGGTAGAATCTTTCTATAAAACATACCATTTTTTGTCACTACATTATCTTTCTGCACTGTCGTCAAAGTGGATGTCTTGCCGTCTTGTCGTATCTCTAATCTCTGACTGGTTGACCCATCAGCATTGTATCTGCCTCTGTAAGCACCACATAATACTTTTGGTTCTCTGTGACCCCCTTGCATGGTGGTGACAGTTGGGCATTTACCATCAGGTGCGTATACTCTTTTAGTTGATTCGTTACTGCGAATGTCTGTTGCGTTTGCAACGTGCTTACAAAGTGATTGGTTCTTGATCTGTCTTGGCTCACATGGTCGTAACATATCTTCTTTTGTATCAACCAAAATATCCCCAAACAAAATACCTCTATCCTCAATCTGATTATCAAAGGGTAAGTTAGTCCAGTAGCATCTCCAACGATTCTGCCCTGACACAACTGCTGAATTAACTAAGTATGGTTCAACTGGATACCCAACTATGTCACTGATTGTGTCATTGATGATTTGGATCCATTCTTTTTTCATCTTCACGTTCTCAAGCAAAAAATATGTGGGTCTGACTTGCCCTAAAATTCTAGCGAACTCAAAGAACAATTTAGACCTTGGGTCGTCAAAGTTTAACTTCTTAGCTGATGCGTTTGAGAATCCCTGACATGGAGTGCCAGAAATAAGTAGGTCTACATCAGTGTACTTTGTGCCATCAACACTTGAAATGTCTCCAATAAATTTTGTATTTGGAAAATTCTTCTTGGTTATCTTGACACAGTATTTGTCAATTTCACTGGCAAAATAGTTTTGATATAAGATACCATTTCGTTTCAATGCCAACTGACCACCACTGACCCCATCACACAGGGAAATTACATCACGAATCTGTATCATTGATACCAGTGACTACAAAATGTTCTTCAGCATATTCTCTCCAAGGTTGTCCATATGTTCGAGAAATGAAATCCAAAGCATATTCTACATCCTTACAATTCTCCATTATAGTTTCAACTCTCTCTATAATATCAATCTGTAAATCTTTCATTCTTCCCATATCCGTCTACCTCTGTACAGTTATATTTCTGTTGCCTAGCTCATCAATTAGCTTTGCCTCGTACTTTATCTCCCAATCGAAATCTCTGTCAATTGTTTGTAACTCACTGAGAATCTTTTTCGTTCCCCAGCGAGAAATGTTTTTGTCAACCATCTCCAGTACCTCTCTACCTACTTTAGTAATCATACTATCTCCTTTTGTTTAATAAACCATTCAGGTGTTCCATTTCTCCACTCTGCGAATTCTTGTTTCGCACCAATATAGTAACGTCTATAACTCTCAACTGCATCATTACATTTAAATTCATCAGGCATGGCAAGGGCAAAAGGTGTCGTATATTGGTGTATCCAGTTTTGTTGTCCTTTCACCATAAACTCCACAGGGTCTAACTCAAACTCTTGAGCATCATCCCAAGGCATTTCTTTCATTATTCTACTCTCCATTATAGTTCGAGCAACATTGGTAAATAGATCATGGAATTTAGAAATTTTTAAAGTATGTTCTTCTCTTGATTTAAATCTATCATGGTATTCATTCTGCAACCCTAACCACAGAAAATATAACCACACAAAATTCTCATCTTTTTTCAGTAACCATCTACTACATGGGTGGTTTACATGAGTGGGTCTATATAATTTAAGACCATCTGTTTTTATGGCATCAGTGATGTAATGCCACATCATACCTCTAGGGGATAGTTCTTCGTTGCTAGACCTATATGCTTTGGGCATATAGTCAAGATAATTTGGTCTAATTCTCCTCATGTAGTGGTGGATAGTATTATTCAGTAATTGTGTAGTTTCTAGACCCATCTTAGGAACGTGCTTGTCGCAATGGTACTTAGCACAGACGAAAGGGTTTTCGTCAAGTTTAAAAATATTCATATACTCTCTCCAAATACTACTATATCATAACAAAAAACTAAAAACAATGCAAATAGGTATCACAACCACAGACACATATGCACAGATCAATCCATAATATGCTATGTTATTTAAAATCTTTTTATAAGTTTTTTTAGTGTAAAACATCTGTACCCTCTACTAGTCTATCTCTAACTTTTAAATAAACACTTACAATCTGCTGAATATCATTAGCACTCTCCAACACTGCTTGACTAAGTTTATTAGCCTCTTTTGGAGGTAGCTTTGTGATGATGCAAGTCAAGACATCAGCTAATAAAGCCTTAAGTGTTTCTTCCGTTTCCATAATTCATTGTACCTCACTTGGCAAATATCCACCATTTGTTTTCAGTGATCTTGATACCAACACCCAACTTGATATCTTTATGGGGAGCATCAAAACCTCGTTGGTGTGAATAGCGATAACTCATTGATCTATCTTTGATACACTCATCATCATCAAAGTCGAAATTCAACACTGCCATCTTACCAAGTACACTCTCATCCATCTGCTCATGTGGGATGATATCAATCTTCTCACAATCAACTGCATTAGCTGTACTGAGTTTCATCTCATTGTAATAGCTAAGTTTGTATGTATCTACATCATTAGGTGTGCCAACTCCCAACCTCGGTATTTTAGTTAGCAACACCAATGGTGTAGAGTAAGATTCAACTTCACAATACTCATCATACATGGACTTGTATACCTCAAGAGTTTTCTGAAGTTTCGGGGAAGCTGGGGTATACCCACACTGCAACATATGTGCGTACTCCTTTACTAGGTCATCAACATTAACTGGAATAGTATTATCATCACTCACCATATCATTCTTGATATCTCTAAGTTTTTCAGCATAGTTTGATAACAACTTACGCAGATAATACATATTCATCTTATTCTCGACAGCTTTCATCTGTTCTGAATTGTTGTAGGTTGTCAATGTCTTTGTCATCATCCTGTTCATTGTGTTTGATTTAGAAGTGTAACCAAACGAATGGACTGATGGACTAGCACCAAAATTGGAGGAATTATCATGGAAAGCATATACCCCACGATACTTGTAATCTTTTGAGAAACCCTTGATCTTGATTTTCTTACTAGCTGGTGCTGAACAAGTGTTGATACTCCCTATCGGTATATTCATGTCATCACTTTTGTAAATCCATATCGCACCATCATTGTCTGACTTGGGTGCGTATGCCTCAGGTATGTATGTATCTAGGTCTTTCTCCGAAAATCCAGTATTGACTGTGTCATTTGTACGACCATGTAGGTAGTTGACTACCTCAATATACTTGTCTTTAGCCCGTTCCAGATCATCCTCACTATGCCTACTCCAAGATTCTAGAACAGGGAAAACATCAAAGTCATCCAAATCTATTGAGTTATCAAAAAGATTATCATTCAATCTTACATACTCCAGTACATCATTCCTCAATCCAATATCATATAATTCCATACGAGTACCTATCTTCAACAACTTAGTTAGTATCTGAGCATTTAGGTTGAACTTCTGATACTTCACACAGGTGATGACACGATATTGCCTGTTGGTATTCTTGATGACTAAATTCTCAAGGATATCTAGAAATGTTTGCGTACCATCCACAACAGCAAACAATCGTTCGTCAGCTAGATATCTTGTCAGTATATGCTTACCTAGTGGTATCTTGCCAAAATTCATTGATTCTTTTAAGACATCATCAAGTTGTCTGAACCTCTCAGGCAAATCTCCCAATGCCAAATGATTCTTGAACGCAATGAAATCATCAACAGTAGATACCTCTACATACTTAGCTGTATGATTCTCTTTGTCTGCCGTATACTTACCATCTTGCAACATCTTGTCAATCGACAAGCCCTTATATACATTTAAACTCATACCTCACCTCCATGAAAACTATACCAATGGTTCAAAACATCTAATTTTACTTCCTCATCTTGCTCACACTCATGTCTTAAATTTATCCTAGCTTGATCGTTTGCTGAATCACCTAGAAAAAAGTCCAACATATCATTTGTAATATCTTTCATACTAATCTCCTATTCTAAAATGTTTACCAACAGTGGGAACTTCGTGACTGCCACCCTCTGAAATTACCCAAAGTATTTTGTCAGTCTGCCAACCATTACCCCAACCATCCACATACCCATCTGTGAATACGACAATGAAATCGTATTGGATTTTGTGAGTCTTGATGTAGTCAACTACACACTGCACATCTGTACCACCACCACCCATTGGTTTGGTCTTGTTCTGAATGGTGTGATACTCACTTGGGTCATAATGCTCATGTCTGTGTACTTCTGTATCCCAATACATGATGTCAACACTCTCAGGAACTGTCTCAGCAAATGCGTTCATACCAATAGCTAGACTTTGCTTGGCATCATCACTCGAAATACTACCACTCATGTCAAAGGCAAATATACCTCTACCAATCTGTGGTTTCATGTATGTGGGAAACACAAAGTCATCATCAGCATACTGCTTTCTACGATTAGGTCGTGAGTAACTTGGCTCGTCACCACCCTTGACCAAACCACTGACGAACTGCTTGAGTACATCTTTGAGTGTCACCTTGGGCTTGACAGAATCAGATAAGTCTCTGTTAGTCTTACCAGCTTTCTTACCACAAAGAATGTTACCCTCAAAGATCGCTTGGGAAATCTCCTTGGCAATCTCGTCTTTCTCCTCTGCTGACATACCCTCAGCACTCTCCCAATCATGTGCATCAAGAGTTTTTAAGTCACCAACTCCACCTATGCCTTTACCATCCTGTGATTCGCCATCCGACTGGGTGAGATCACGACATATGTCATGTACAGAAACACCACGATACTTCTCATCAAGCAACGCACCATCAGGCAACTTCACATACCCATCTGTTGATTGGTCTAGGTCGTGAATGATTAGATTGATGTTGTAATCTTCTGCACAGTTGACAACGTGATGACCAAACTTCTTGACTAGGTCTTGATAGATAATGAAATGCTTAAATGCTTTGTGCAGATTCTCATGCAACATCAGACCACGCAACTTAGCATCAGACATATCTTCACAGAACTTTCTACCATAGATGACATCCACCCCATTAGTACAAGCTGTTGGGCAATCGTCATCAACAACCACCTTACCGAACCTCAGTATACTCGCATACAGCATTGTGTGTTCATGTACAGACAGTGATGATGTATTCTTGATTAGTCTTTGTTCGACAGTCAATTGCATTAGTCATTCTCCTTTTTGTCAGGTGTAGCAAGGAAATCATTCTTGGCACACCATTGTTGGAATGTAGGTAGAGTGACAAGTGCATTGTATACTTTGAGTGCATCTCGACTAGCTTTGGACTTTAGTCTGAGTAACTTGAAAAACATATCTTGACATTCAATCGCTAGTCTCTCAACGTAAGTCATCACTTGTTTGTAGTTACCACCACTGATATTGTTCAGACATCTGTACACCATCATTATCATTGGCACACCATTGACTGGAACTTGTACAGTGCTTGGGTCACTCTCGACAGCATCCCAACTTGGTAACTCATTAGATGTCTTGAGCATCTGAAACAACTCATTGGCAAAGGGTGTACCACACGCACCACGCACTAGGTTGTAAGTGATAGCATCACCATTGACCTTGTACTGGTGCATCCACACACTTGCTCTCTCCAGTGTTCGTGCGTTGACAAAACCATCCTTGGAACTCTCAACCTTTGGGTCATATATGTAAGGATTGTGAGCCACTCGCTTGTCAAGATTGTCAATGTCCATGTCATCTAGGTCTGTGTAACTCTCACCAATCTTGTCAGAATACTCGTTGCACATAAGCAGAATAGTCTCATGCCATCCTTGGGTTGCACCATACTCACCTATCTGCTTACCACTTGCTTTACCCATATGAATTCTAGTGATTCGACTTAGGAATGTACCATCCAGTGCATCACCAAACCCCTCATCAGATAAGTTGCCTGTCATCCATACACGGCTCTCAGGGTGCATCTTCTCCTCACCAATATACCTCTCGTATGCCATAGACGAACCCTCTTTCTGAACTACTAGTGGTGCTTTGGGTAATTCGTCAATGATAAGTATCCCAGCCTCTTTCACAAGCATATTGTATAGTCTCGTGCGTAAGACCATATCCAACGTGCCTGTCTGCTTGTTGAGTACAGGTATAGCTAGATCACCATCTTTCATAGTCTTACCATTGAGAAACACCACGTTGAGTTTTCTCCCATTGTTAGATAGTTTCTCAGCGACTTGGTTCATCAGTGATGTTTTGCCAATGCCATTGTCACCCTCTATCAGAATGGTTTGCTCAGGTGGTGCGTTCTCTAGAACTAACTGAACTTCTTCCCTAGATAACTTAGGGCTATGTATATATTGATTTTTCATAGTATCCTCCATTAATAAATAATATCATAAAATAACAAAAAGTACAACTCACGATAGAACTGCTAGTGCAAATGTTACGCACACGATTACTACTACAACAACTCCCTCATCCATATGTACCTCCTTTCTATATGTCAAACTTACTAGCGAAATCAGATTGAATCTTGCTCACTTCGTTTGCCATCTCTTGTTGTAAAATAGGTGAATCAGCTAGTTGTTTCCTGTCATCACCCACTAGCTTGAGTAAACTCACAATGCGTACTCGTGCATCTTTAAGTACCTTGTCATCCCAAATGTTTAGAGTATTCAACTGCATTGATAGGGTCTTTGCGTTGTCAATCAAACCTTGGGATATACTTGGTTTCTTTGCTACTTGCTGTATACCATCAGCATCCATGTAGCATATAGATGTACCATCATCACCATAATAGAACTTACCACTTACATCTCGATACTGCTTGACTAAGTCAAGGGATGATAGGGTGTGATTGATGTACTCCATGAAACCTTTCTGTAATTTCTGCTTGGCTTGGTTGAATATCCCACCATAGTAGTTGTCGTTCTCCACTTGGGTAGCATCTGTGACTTGCTGTGTGAAGTCTCCCAACGCTGTTTCGTCTCCCAATTCAGACGTTGCTGTGAGTAGTGGTGTATGCCACGCATATTTTGACTTGACAACTTCAGACAGTATTGACAGATCAGGATAGTTGTTGCGATTGAACTGACTACCCATGATTGATTGAAGGTTTCCATTGGATAACTCATCCTTGTACATATCTATAAACTCATCAATCAAGCGATAGAACTCAGTCTTGCCCTCGTCTAGCATAATCTTCAAGTCAGCTTTATGCTTGGTGGGTATAAACCTCATACCACTACCACCAATACTCAGTGTTCTAGTTATCCACTTCTTGCGTATAGCTGACACATGATTGGATATGTCATTGTGCTTTTTACCCAATGCAGTTTTCTTACCACCAAACTTATCCTTGTGAACTCTGTACACACCAACACTCGTACCCTTGGATTGTGCCAACTCCTCACTCTCCTGTCGTGCGTTCATTGTGATTTGATATTGCGTAGTGTTAAACCCAGACAGCTTACCCTTACTGAATAAACTACCACTGTTTACATCTACATCCATAGTTGTTTCTACTTCACTCATATTTTTCTCCTAGTCGTTAAAGTTGTTGTTAAATGCTCGACAGTAACCATGATTCAAGTAGTCACTGTTGAATACTTCAGGCTCACTAACGTTACAAGTCAATCTAGTGTGTACCTCGTTCGTGGTATTTCTGCTTGTGCGTACCTTTTTGACAAAATTCACAGGTTCACTTAGCTTACGATCTATTGGTAGTACACCCATCTCTGCTAGTTGTTTACGATTCATAAGTTTCTCCCATTGTATCGTTTGTGGTCTCTACCTAATGCTACCCTGTATCTGTCAAAACCACACTCTTTGTTGAGTGCGTTACGTCTGACCTTGGCATCAGGTTTCTTACTGAATACTTCGTCAGGTAGATGTTTACCAGTCTTGGTATCTTTGATTCCAAATAATTGCATGATACTATCCTCCATATTTTTGTTTGAGTTGATTGAGTTGACTATCTGTTGCTAGTCGCTTGGGTGTTGCTTTGACTATGATTGCCCTTGGTGGTTTCACAGTGTAGTCCTTGGCTTTGAACATGGCTATAAAACTTTCGTACTTCTTAGGGTCACTCAAGTTTGGGTATTGCTTTGACTTCATAGGTATGTACCTCCGTAATAGTTTTTGTTCCCACTATAAGTATAGTGGCTATATTTTATGCTAGTAAAAATGTAAAAAAAATTTCTCACTGACATATATATATTATAACATATCTAACAAAGAATGTCAAGTTTTACTCAATAGTAACAAATATATACATAGGCATATTGTATCTGTTGTATTCTATTGTAATCTAATTGTTGTTACACATTCAATACAATCTCTAGCCCAATAAAATTAAGGGTTTAGGGTTTGTGGATACCCATTTGTTTTTACAAATGTAAATTTTCAGGTATGTACAGAAATCAGCTTTCAGGCTCGTACAAGAATCGACAGGTTGCCGTGAGTCGAAAAAATATAAACTTATGCTCAAACACAAATACACCAAAGACCAATCTCATTATTTTCTATATATATTATCTATTGTAAAAACAATATATATATAAAAGGGTTTTTTGCCAGTATTGGTGGGGGTTGGAGATTGTTTTTGAGGTGTAACAACAAATCGTATACAAATAGAATACAATAGGTACAATTAGAATTTGATACTTTTTGTATTGCATACAGCGATACCTAGTGACTGGTTTCAGGTATATCTCTACAAGGGTGTGTCCACTAGGTGTACCAGCAGCCAGAGGGTATCATGTGAGTATCTACATAGGTATATACACAGATACTAGAAGTTTTTCTTCCCACTTTACAGTATAGTCGGAAGTTTTTCTTCTAGGATATTTTCTCGCAGGGTAGACATATATTGCCTTGAGCGATATCTAGTAACTGGTTTCAAGATATTGTAGACGAAAAAAAACCCCCTAAAGATTTCTCTTTAGGGGGTAAGGGGTGGTTACTCTTGATCTTCTTCAAGTTTAATTGGTTTGGTATCCCACATTGCTGTGGCTAGAGTTATGTTATAGTCTTTCTTTAACTCTTTACCATTTATCTTTTTAGTAGCTGTTAGTTTTGCTGTATTATTCCTACACTTCTTAAGGGCTTGTATTGCCTCTTCTTCAGTGACATCAGGACTAAAGACATCTTGAATAACTTTTTGTTTCCAAACATCTCTACTTGTTAACTTAACATCTTCTTCAGTAAATGATTTTGTTGCATACCAAGTATTAAAACCTGAGAAACAGATACTCTTTTTTCGCTTACCCTTAGTGCTATTGTTAAGGGTTACAAAATCGAAGTATTCCTGCAAGTTACCTTGCATTGTTGGCGTTGGTATTGTTAACTGGCTTAAAGCAAATGC
>TARA_R100000278_G_scaffold53046_2_pt1 | contig 33980 bp, 33 predicted proteins | sample TARA_R100000278 | Tara Oceans TARA_R100000278 (sample SAMEA2620755) | marine metagenome | biome: marine biome (ENVO:00000447); feature: deep chlorophyll maximum layer (ENVO:xxxxxxxx); material: "saline water (ENVO:00002010), including plankton (ENVO:xxxxxxxx)" | depth 66 m | reverse complement strand
TTCTAGTCTTGCTCCATCGGCAAAAAAGGGGATGAAGTTCAACCCAAAGTATACTCGTGGCAGCGCTGACGTGGGCAAAAGAAAGAGGCTTATGGCACAGATTAGCGAGATATACAAAAAGCACAGAGGGACAAAAGCCAAAAGAAAAAAGAAAGGCTTTCCCCCTGCTGTAGCTGCGAGGCTCAAAAGGCTCATGGCACAAAGAGATAAGATATAAACCTTTAAAAAATAAAACTATGGATCACGGTAAGAAAAAAATGATGATGGGCGGGAAGATGAAAGTCAAGAAGATGCCAGGCGGTGGCATGATGAAAAAGAAAATGCCTATGTACGTATACGGAGGCAAGGTATTTAAAGATGGTGGCAGCTTGATGGGGGCTTTGTTGAAAGACCCAGCGCAAAGAGCTAAAGCCAAGAAAATGCTCGGAATGTAATGAAAGTCAAGAAGCTCAAAAAAGGTGGGATGGCTGGTCTTAGCGCTGCACAAAAAGAAGTGTATCGTAGGGGATTAGCCGCCTATATGTCCTCTGGCAATAGGCCAAAAGTATCTCAGCATGCTTGGGCTATGGCTAGGGTAAAAAGTGACTTTGGTAAAAAGGAAGCACGTAAGATTGCTGCTAAAAAACGCAAGAAAAAATAATCGTTATATTTGCATTCATATAACTAATAATTATGGCTACAACTACTGCAACAATTACACTTTCGAGCGCTGACCTTACTGGTGACGCTCTTGCGCTGTCAACTACAGCGACACTCACCAAGGCGGGAACGCTTACTGGTTTGGACCAAACTACAGGTGTAGGTAGAAAAACAACCACCTCAAGTTCACAGTACACTCTTGTTGACAAAGCGGATTACAGCGACGATAAAGCCCACAAGGTTTATATCAAAAACACCAGCACAGTCGCTACTGAAAACGCTGTTATAACTATTGAGTCTCAGCTGCTTGGTCGTCTGTACGCTGGTGACTGGTGCTTGCTGCCCTACAATGGTGACCAAGACATCAAGATTACACCTAGCGTTGCTACTGCCTTTACTATTGAGTTCGCTGTTATCTACGAAGCATAATGGCAACAGTAACAGCAGCTCTTAGCATAAACAGCGCTGATGTCCTGACAAGCAATCTAGCTTTGACGGTCAACTCAGTTATTAGCTGTGATTCTGGCAGTTTGATCAGAGCAAAAGTAAAAGGTACAGCTGCTGATACTGATGATAAGCTATTGTATAAGGAGAATCAAAAAAACGACAGAGCCTATCTGTTTATCAGAAACCTGGAACCAGAGCTGGAGAACTACATCTACGTTAGGAACGAGTCAGAATCTAACACCGCACTTGTAGCCAAAATCGGCGGTGGAGAGTTTGCCTTTATTCCTATTGCTCCAGACAAAACATACGAAGCTATCGCTACAAAGGTTGACTCAATCATTGAGTACGGCGTCTTTGGTAACGACAACTCATCAGTTCAACTCGCATAATAGATAAGACATGGCATTTAAGACAGTAACTGTAACACCAAGTATTGCAGCGGGGACTTACTCCCTTAATGACGTGCTTTTTAACCCTACTAAGTTGAAGCTTCCTGCGCGTGGCGCAAAACTGATATCTGCATATGCCGTTGACACGGAAGGTCAACTTAACGGCGACGCGGTTCAGCTCTACTTTTTTCAAAAAAACACTAATGATTTGGGTACGCAGAACGCTACCGCTAATATAAGTGATGCAAATTTTAGAGCGAATCAGTATATAGGCGGCGTCCACATTAGCAGCACAGCGGTTTCAAACGCTGCGCTTGACAATTTGAACATCAAGTTTGGTGACACCTATGCAGACGTGACGGAATCATCACCCCTCCCTTTGGCTGTGCCTTTAAGCAGTATTGAGTCTGGAGGCGCAATCTATGTTGCGGGGATACTCGACAGCGTTTCGACCGAGCCAAATTTTTCGGGCGCAGACAGCGTGGACCTTGTGTTCGGCTTTGAATACTAATACACACTTAATTAAATAAAATGGAACAAACTCCAATCGAAGAGATTGCAGGAATGAAGGTCTTCAGTAATCCTGAGGACCTTGCTGCATCTATGAACTCAGCTTCAGAAACTACAACTGAAGCACCCGTAGAACAACAAGAAGCTGTCGTAGAACAGCCCGTAGAACAACCAATTACCGAGGGGCCACCCGTGCAGGAATCGGCTCCCGTAGTAGAAGAATTCGTACAGCCTCAAGCAGAAACTGTTGAGACTGAACAATATACAGAACCTGAGTATTCAGAAGAGGATATCGAGTCTGCTGTCTTTTCTTTCTTGAGCGATAAGCTTGGAAGAAACGTAGCTTCTCTTGATGACCTCTCTGTTGCTCAACAGACTGAAGCAAAAGCTTTAGACGAGAGGATCGAGGCCATCGCAAAGTTCGTAGAGGAAACGGGCCGCGCACCAGAAGATTGGTTTAGATATCAGTCATTGAATCCAGAGGGTATGGATGATATGACAGCTATTCGCATTCAAATGGCGAATGAGTATCCAAACCTTTCGTATGATGAACTCAATCTTTTAGTCAACAGCAAGTACAAGCTTGACCCCGATATGTATACAGAAGAGGAGGTTACGCTTGGCAAGCTTCAGTTGAAAATGGATGGTGACAAAGCTAGAAAGGGCATTGAAGATATCAGAGGTAGCTACTCTGCTCCTGCCCCAAAAGAACAGTCAGCATCTGAACCAGAATCTATAATTGACGACAACTGGATATCTGAAATGTCCAAGGAAGTTGATGCGTTAACGGGTCTAGAGTTTGACCTTGGTGACGAGAAGACTTTTGAATTCGGTCTTGACGATCAGTACAAAAGTCAATTAAAGAATCGCAATGCTCGTCTCGACGAGTTTTTTGATCCCTACGTTCGTGAGGACGGTACTTGGGACTACGACTTGCTGTCGTCTCACATGGCTGTCATTGATAACATTGACAGAATTGTTAAGTCTGCTTACACTAGAGGATTGGGTGACGGACAAAAAACACTTGTAGACACAGCTGCCAATGTCTCTACTGAAACCCCGCAACAAGGGAATCAAAACCAACAAACCAACCCGTTGGCCGACCAACTAAAAAATATTATGGGAGGTCAGTCCAACAAGCTAACTTTTAAAATCTAAAAAATTATGGCTACTATTACTGGAGCTAGTGTAGACCAGGCGTCACCAGACTTAAGGCTGACCCCTGAGAGATACACTACTATAGATAATCTTTTGAAGACAACAAAAGATTTTGTTATTCCTGAACTTACCGAGTCCTACGGGGATCAAGGTATCACGGGATTCTTGCAGCTCACTGGAGCTGTCGTAAGCGGAGGCACCTCTGATCAAATTGATTGGTGGGAAGCTGGTCGTCGTCACAGAGTTTACACTGGTACAATTTCAGCATCAGCTGCTGGTTCTGATGGAAACGCACCTGGTGTTGCTACTTACACGATTGACACTTCCGCTTCTGGCGACGGTGTTGCTCACGTAGCAGGATTGATTCAGCAGTCTGACGTTTTGATGAACGCCGCTACTGGAACAAGATACTTGGTCAATGAAGCATCAACAGCTACTGATCCCGTTCTCAAAATGGAGCGTCTTGATGGTGCTAATGGTTCTGCTGGCGAAGACGGATCTGGAGTCACAATGATTCACCTTGGCAACCTGTACGCTCAAGGCACTGATCAGCCCACTCACTTTACTGACTCAGACGTCGTAAAGCGTAGCAATCCATTCATGATCGTTAAGGATCGTTACCAAGTAAACGGATCTCAAGCAACCAATATCGGTTGGGTTGATATCGGAGGTGGAGAGTTCCGCTGGTTTATGTACGGTGAGCAAGAAGCTCGCAAGCGCTTTGAAGATCGTCGTGAGATGATGTTGCTTTTCGGTGAGAAGAACGCAGCTACAACAAGTGATGATGGAGACAACGACTTGGGTAAGACAATCGCTGGATCTGAAGGCTACTTCACAGCTCTCGATTCCAGAGGCATTGAGGTGACTAACGCCAACTCTAACCCTCTCGATTCTTTTGCTGAGTTTGACGATATCATCATCGAGCTTGATAAGCAAGGCGCTCCGCCTGAGTACGCTATGTACTTGAACAGAAAGCAAGACCTCGCTATCGATGACATGCTTGCTACTGGTATTGCAACTGGTGTGACTGCTGGCTTGTCTGGACAGTTCGGTGCGTTTAACAACGATGCAGACATGGCTGTCAAGTTGGGCTTTAAGTCGTTTACACGCGGTGGATACACTTTCCACAAGCACGATTGGAAGCTGTTGAACGATCCAACTTTGTTGGGTGCAGGTACAGCTTTCCAGGGCGTTATGGTTCCTTTGACTCAAGTGGCTGACCCACGCAGCGGATACAAGTCTCCTGCTTTGGCGATGTACTACAAGGAAGCAAACGGCTACTCTCGTGAGATGGAGCACTGGGTAACTGGTGGCGGTGTATTGGGCCACACAAACAATGGAGATGCTGGTTCTGACGTTGCTACGTTCCACTACAGATCTGAAATTGCTTTGTGTGTTCGCGCTGCTAACCAGCACGTACTCATCAAGGGATAATTAACCTGAAGTGAAAGGGAGGGGCTTCGGCCCTTCCCCTAACTTCCTAACAAACAACTATTATGGCTGAAAATACAGACGCTATATTCTCTCATGCGCGTCCAGGCTGTATGACATCCTCTCACGCAATTACGATTAAGAATGCTTGTAAGCAAAATACTGATACTGACTTTGAGTTTGATCAGCCAGCTAATAGCATTGTTGATGGTGTTTTTGTTCGTGTTGTAGGTGGTATTACTATTGGTGGCGCTGCTGATATTGGCTTTAGAATGGGCACAAACTCTGACCATACTGGCGTTGATATCGTTGCAGATGTTTCAAACGGAATCCTTGATCAAAGTGACAATGCAACTGTCGCTGCTGGTAACGTGTTCAAATTTACTATCGCTGGTACTGCTGGCACTAACACTCCTGGAGTAACAAACACCGCTGGTGCTTTTACTGGTGTTGCTAGAAAAATTTTTGGTAGAATTGACACTGGAAACCAAGCAATCACAGGAGACAACGAACTTGAAGTTCACGTTGTTTATAGACACTTCTAAGAAACAGGGGGCTTCGGCTCCCTGCTTTTTACCATGTATGATTTGTTTTACTACATAAACTAAAAAAAATGGCTGCAAAATTTTTGTACTTTGATGGGGGGTCAGATAACGCAATGACCTTCCCTGTAGATAGACTTTTGGCTATCGATCAGCTGGATAACACCAGCATTCTTATGACTTTCGAACATGCTCTCGGAACGTCTAGTTCTAACACTAAAGTTGATCTTACGGTTACTGCTGGAACAGAAAAGGCCGTAATGCAATCTATCTCTGAAGCTATTGCTTTCAGTAAAGATCAGTTTGTTGTTATTGCCGATTCAGTGAATAGCGTCTTTATTGACAACAATATTAGTGCTGTCTCCGTAGATGACTCTGGTGCTACTAACAACGGCTTGACGGCTGGAACAGGTATCACTACTGGTACTGGCACTGTGTATCATAGCTGGATTGAAAAAATGGGTAATGTTATTAAGACCAGTATATTTATTGATCTTACTGGTTTGGATTCTTCAGCTTCTGGTGATGTAATTGGTAAGGCAGCAACAGCAAACAGCCACATCGGTCAGTATACTACTGCTGTTTCTGGGACTTTGTTTGCGGGTAGCATGACGTGTCTCGAAACTCCCGCAGGGGGCGATGCAGATATTGACTTGCACTCTGTAGACGAAGCTACCCTGGCAGAAGATGCTGCTATTTCAACTGGAACTAATGGAGTCACTTTGCAAGCTGTAGACGTAGATTTTTCTGGCACACAGAATGGGCCTATTTCTTTGGCTAACTTGCCGACTGCCAATCAGTACTTATATCTTGTTGATGGAGAGGGAACCAATGGCACTTACACTGCTGGTAAACTTTTGATTGAGCTCTACGGCACTGAGTAATAAACTTTTTTCTTTTAAAGAAAGGCTCCTTCGGGGGCCTTTTTTATTTTAGTTATATTTGCCTTACTAATTCAATTTAATATGACTACACAAACTAAGAAGTCTCCTGGGAGACCTAAAAAAGCCCAGGCACCTGCACAGGCAGTAGCACCTGCCGCCCCTGCAAAGAAGAAGCGCTCTATCAAGAGAAAAGAGCAAGTAAACCAAAACAAAGAATACGAGATCTTAAAAGGAGGTGGTATCGCTTTTATGCTCCCTCAGAAAGGCGTGACTGTATACGACGAAGAAAACGACAGCGTTAGAGAGATACGTTACTGCCCTAATGAGCCATCTATTTTTAGGGATGAACAATCTGAAAACGCTCGCAGAGAATCTGTAGTATTTAGAAACAAAAAGCTTTTTATCCCCAAAGACAAGCCCAATCTCAGGAAGTTTATCGAGATGCATCCTTTGAACAAAGCCAACGGAGGCAATGTTTTTGCAGAGGTAAACAAAAAACTAGAAGCTGAAGCAGAACTCAAGAGAGAGTTTTTGTTGACAGATGCTATAGCCTTGGTTAGAGATACAGACATACAAGAGCTTTTGCCTGTGGCTCTTTACTTCCAAGTAAACATCAACCAACCAGTAGCAGAGATTCGATTTAACTTGCTTAGAATCGCTAAGAACAAGCCGCAAGAGTTTATCGAATCATTTGATTCACCTCAAGTACAGGCGCGATCTGTCGTGATTCAGGCTAAAGATTATCAGATCATAAGAGTAAGTCAAGAGGCTGTTTATTGGTTTGACTCCAACAGCCTAATCGTATCGGTCCCTGTGGGTCAGGATGCTGTAGACGTCATGGTTAGATTCTGCCTAACAGAAAAAGGATCATCAGTGCTTTCCGCCTTAGAGGAAAGGCTAGACAAGCTAGGATAAAGAAAGGCCACCTTCGGGTGGCTTTTTTGTTTCGTATATTTGTTTCATGGACAGAAAGTTCTTCTTTTTCCGTAGAGAGATAGAGTCTCCAACTAGCGCTTCATTTTCAGATACTGGTGTTGGTATAAGCACCATAGCAATACCGTCCGAAAATCTGACGTTCATTACTTCGGAACTCGGAAGGGTGAGGTTTACCTTCAAGGACTGCAACGGTTTTGATGAGGCTGCCTTAGAAGAGGGAGAGTCATTGCTCAAAACAACTATAACTGTCTCTTGCAATCAGGGTGAAGAAGCAAGCCTAATAGAAAGCATCATAAACTTTATGTCTAGGAACACTCCTAAAAACATCATGAAGTTTGATGTAGTGTCTAGTGAATCTACATTTAGAGAAGCTGTTGTTGAAGACGTTAATGATGTCTTGCCTGCGATTTCTTCTGCCCCTGTAAAGACGATAAACAAGCGGCCTTCTGTTGGAAGGCAAGAAAGAGAGTTTCAGAATACAATAGCTGAGATTTTCTTTAACGAGCTTCCTGTGATTGATTACAATCATGAAAACTTGGTTCAAACTCACAACACAGCTAATACTTCTTGGAAAAACTCTGGCACAGCAGGTGTAGATCACAATCTTTCTCAGCAAACGGGCAGCACTAGGACTCAACTTGCGAGCGGTGGTGACGAAACATTAATTAAGCCAGCTGTTAATATTGGAACTTCTAATGCGTTTAATCTGGACACTGTTTTTGAGATAAAACAAGATTACACCATCTATGTAGCTGTAAATTTAAACGGTCTTGCTGGCAGCGCTACGTATGGCATTGGAGCTTTGTATGGTGATGTTGGTGGCGGTGGCTTTGGTTTTGGGGCCGTCCCTTCTGATAACGGCAAGTTTGATGGAAGCAACACTATGCGACAAAGCAAAAACATATTTGCTGCAAGACACAGTAAGACAGATTCTGCTGCTCTTGCTAGCTCTACTATTCTGACTGGCTATCCAGCTTTTGTAGACACCACATCCACTGAGGATGGAACTAAGTCTTTTGCATTCCCCGACCCCGACCCAGACGCTAAAGGGTATGATGCAAATCATGTCTTTATTATTCGTAGAGACATACTTGGTAATATGTTTCTTCACAATAGAAACGGCGACATCGTTGGTAAGCTGCCCGCAAAAACCCTTGAGCTAGATCCTAACCTTACTAATAGCTCTGACTTTAGGACGGACGGTGATTTAGTTTTGGGCTCTATAGGAGAGGTTGGAGGTGCTCAAAGCACACAGCGGGTGCAGCTTTATAGGTTTGGAGTTATAAATTCTGACATCGGAGCTAGTGAAGCTGCAAACTTAGCCGCTCAGCTATACTCTTTGTATGGCGGCAAGAGAAGCAAGCTTACAGGCACATCAACTAAACCTACTACGAGGGTGGCTACCTCTGCAAGAATTAGCTACTAATTACACCCTATTTGTTTTTAGTATATTTGTATTATGGTAAGCGTATTACAAGTATATACAGCTCTAAGGGACCTCGCTAACAAAGAGCAAAAAGGTTTCATTACGCCTCAAGTATTCAATTCATTTGCAGCGCTGGCTCAGATGAATATCTACAATGAAATGTTTGCTGAGCTTGTGACGGCTAAACGCTTGAGCCGACAGAATTTTGAGCCTGGTAGAGACAAGTCTGTAAGAAAACAAAAGCAAGAGGACTTAGCCTTTTACTTGAGAAGGAAGGCTGCCCTGTTGGATTTAGAATACAACAACGGACTGCTAGAGAAACCCTCTGATCTATCTAAGATAGTATCTATATACGCAGGTTCGTTGTTTGATCCTCAAGGTGCTACAAACGCTAACCAGGACTTAGTTAACTGTGAGCTAGTGTACGATCCTGAGAAGATTGACAGAATAGTAGGTAGCAATCTTTCTTACCCTACAGAGAGCTTTCCAGTAGCCTTAGTTTCTGCTGTAGACATAGAAATATTTCCACCTACAATACCCGTTGTTTACTTAAATTACTACGCTAAACCCACTTCGTTTGATAGCGAAGGAAACGTCTTGCCTGACGCACCTTACTACGACTTCAGGACAGCAAGTTACAACGGCGAATCTTTAGAAGTATTTAATGCTCAAGGCTCTAGAAACTTCATGTTGCCGCCTCACTATTTGACAGAGGTGGTAATGGAGTTGGCTAAGTTGATTGGAATTAGGTTGAGAGAAACGCAGGTATCTGTGTTTGCATCACAAGAAGAAGCATCTGAATAATGGCATTTAATAAGGTAAAACTCAGCGAAATCATAAGAGATTTCATTATCACTCTTGACGGAGACGACTATGCTAGTAATGCTTCTGACACAGCTATAAGAAACTTTGCGTTGAGAGGTATACGCGAGATTGGATTTGATCTTGGTAAAAAGGTAAAGTCGCTTAAGAGCACCGTACAGTCAAACAACACCATAATTCTCCCTCAGGATTTTGTTGATTTGATTAAGATCGGAATTGTTGACTCCGAAGGCATACTTAGGGTGTTTGGTGAGAACAAGAACATAAATTATTCTAGAAAGATAAGCAGCCCGAATGTTGCTACGGATAGCGCTTCAGACCCATTGAACATAGAGGACAACTTTATCGACAATAGAGAAGATGACAAGACGGCTACTCAAAATAGTGGGGGGTCTGATAACGATTTCGGTCAATACGTTTTTGAGAATTACATATATCAAGGAGGCGTAGGTAGGCTGTACGGAGCAGGAGGTGGACATCTCGCTGGAGAGTACAGATTAAACCTTGATCAAGACAGAATTGAGATAGAGACAAACTCAGATATTACTGACGTGGTAATTGAGTACGTTGCAGATGAGGCTAGGTCAACTGATCCTGAGGTGCATGTGTATGCTGAGGAAGCATTGCGCTCCTACATATACTACAAAATTGTTGAACGTAAATCCTCTGTGCCAGCTAACGAGAAAGCTAGAGCGAGAGCTGAGTTTTACAACGAAAGAAGAAAAGCGAACGCACGACTCAGCAACTTCACAAAAGATGAAGCCCTAAAGACTATTCGAAAGAACTTTATGCAAGCGCCTAAGTACTGATGGCTATAGATAAAAGAATACCTAGGGTCTTAAACTCAGATGCTGACAATAAGACCGTAAATAAGGTGTCCATGTCGGATGCCTTAAATCTTTATTCAGGTCCTGACAACGAAGGTTTCGACGCTACTGGCAAGAAGCTAGATGCAGGTAAAGACGTCTTGAAAAACATACGCGGTAACGTAGCTGTAGATGCATATCCTGAGGAAAGTCTTCCATCAGATGCTAGGGTTTTAGGATCGGTTGAGGATGTAAGGACTGACATTACTTATCTCTTTGTCTACAGCGTAAATGCCGACAAACATGGTGTTTGGGCTTACGATAAAAAAGATATCCTATCAACTGCGTTTGGAGGTGAAAGCACGGGCAATCCTGTGTTGAGACTTATCTACCGAAGTTCTCAGTTTAATTTTCCTCAAAATGGATTTGTCAAGGGCGATATCGTATACAGCAATGCATCTAGAAGCTTTGAGGATGAAGATTTAGACAAGGATGTAATTATATACTTCACTGATGGTGTAAACGAACCGAGAAAGATAAATGCATATAGAGCCTTCGTAGAATCTGAAGGCCAACAGATTAACGGTTCGGATATTTATGCAGAGGCTGATTTCATAACAGCATGTCCTAAAACACCGCTCGTCCCTATCGAGTTTGTTTTTCAGAATGAACCAGACCGCTCTACTAGTAACTTTGAGAGAACTAGAGGGTTTCAGTTTGCATACCAAACTATTTATAAAGACGGAGCAGAAAGCGCTATTTCATCTTATTCTGACGTGGCTTTCCCACCTAGCATCTTAGATCAAGGGTCGCAGACATACGTAAACCATTCAGATTTCAACAAGTGCGTTCTTACTATACCTGCTCAAGGTCCAGAGATAGAAAAGGTAAGGTTGCTTTGTAGAGAGGGAAACGACGGTAGCTTTTTAATTATAGACGAGCTAGACGCAGGAGTCACATCGTACAATTTCTTTAACGACAGAATACTTAAGGGTGTAAGTACAAACGAAGTAAACAAGCAGTTTGATTCTATTCCGCGTAGCGCTGTAGCTCAAACAGTCTCTTCAAACAGGCTAATGTACGGAAACTATGTAGACGGTTTTAACAAGTCTACTACTACAGCCATAGCTACTGTAATCTATAAGAATCGACCAGAAGACTTTATTACGTACACAATAAATGTTGTGCCTTCTATTTTTAGCCCAAAGTTTGGGCAGGGCGTGTCATTCTTTATGGATTTTCAAGAGATGCCTGACTCTCTTCCAGCGGATACAATCGTAAATGTTTCTGTCACTCTGACTCCTGACACAAACTTTCACTTCTTTCACACCAAAGGAGGAGGGGTCAGTCAAACTCGGCAGGTAGGCCCGCAACTAGTATCCTCTAATGACGAGGGTTTATTTAGCGGCGTTAATGCTAACCAAGGAAATGCACTAAGCCAAGCAGAATCAGGGGTAGGCGCTTTTGATGATGGTGAGATATTTGGTGATGGCTCTGGTTTTGCTGGTGGTTCAAGCGGGGCAAATAACTATAATTATCTCGTCAGTAATTATTGGAATTATACAGGCCCTAGTAGTATTGAAGGTGTTGCGATGGTAGAGCAACACAACGCTGTCGTTGGAAGCAGTGCTGCTCATCCGATTATTATTAAGGGCAAATCAATTACTTTTTCTACCAGCTTGGAAATAACTCAGGATTTGTCTAATGCTCAATCAGCGTTAAATTTAGCTGTTAGAGAAGCCTTTATAAACAAAAACATACCCTCTTCTACTTTCAACACAACTGTTGAGCCTTTTGAAATACCAGGTTTTGGTATAACAATACTAGAAAATAACTGCACGCCTTCTTATTCTTTTGATTTGGGGTTGTCTAGTGGTGATTTAATATCACAACCCTACATAGGTAAAGAAGATGCAAATAACGACAGTAGAAATAAGCTAATCAATGCTGTTTATGGGGATATTGCGGGATCACCTACAACCCAAGAAAGCGGGGTGCCTGTTGGTTACTTTATTTTTAATAAAGGCAAGGCTACTTGGATGCTCTCAGAAAACTCTCAGGCACTTACAGATGCTTACTCTGAAGGTAGCGATGATTTTTTCTCTGGAGACTCTTACTTTGATTATAATTCGTCAACTTCATCGCACTTCATGTTGCATTTGGTTGATTTTAGTGATGTAGAGCCTTTGACCTGCCTGCATGATACGGCTCCTGATCCTCAAACTCCTGCTGCTTTAAGTTGGATTGTCATATCTGAAGAAGATGTAATAGAATTTGGAACTAATATTGATTCTTGGTTAGATTCTGTAGGTATAGGCTCTGATCAAATTCATGGATTTGCTAATAATCCTTACGGAGATAATTCAGCGGCTAATGTCACTAAGGGTTACGGACATCAAATCGGATATCTTTCAAGTAGTGGCAATCAAACAGATTATACAGGAGGCTCTGTATTTCCTATCAATGGGCCTCAATATATTTTCCACAGCTATCCTGCCCCCCCAAGCGGTTATAATGTGACTGGGGGTTTTACTTTTCAAAATGTTCTTGTGCAGGGACTTAATTTAGGTGCTGATTTAATTGTTAATCCTATAGGAATTATTGCTGATGGAGAGGGAGGCCCAGGGGGTGGACCCGCTAGGTCTTTTGATAGCGAAAATGACTATGACAAGATGAAGATGTATGCTCAGGGTTCTGTTACTGTAAACCCTTATGAGAGAATGGAGCTTGCTGCTAACCTTCCTAATTATCCAGATTATTTGCAGGAATTTGTTGCGGAGTATCAATATTCAGACACTGTTTTTTATGGCGGAGAGCTAAGACCAACTAATCAAATACAAGTTGTTACTCCTGCTTCTGGCCCAGCATCGGAGGGTGGATCTTCAGCTAGCATCTCTAGTTCATTTGTTTATGGAACAACGCTGCCATTCTTGCGCAAAATATTTAACCAAGATACTAACTATATTCTTCAGCTACCAGAGGCCGCAGCAGATGGCACATCTTTAGAGTCTGACAGCGTAGACTTTTCAAGACAGCAATCCGCAGTAGAGCTAAACAAAACTGTAAATTTTGCCAGCGGATCTTTTGATTTTGGTGGTGTAGAGTCTTTTAAAACGGAGGCTAGCCACGACTTCGGTATTGTTTATTATGACGAAAGAGGCAGGCACGGATTTGTGGACTACTTAACTACCGCCTTTGTTGAGGGATATACAAATGAAGAGAGAGGGCTGGGCAATGATGGCAAAGGTGCAGTAGAAGTGTCTTTACAGCTTACTGGTACGCCTCCCGATTGGGCTCATAGCTACAAAATAGTTTACGGAGAAAACAGCACAGTTCAAGACTTCGTTCAGTACAGTGCAGGTGGCGCTTTTGTTGGTGGAGACCCAGATGATGTTGAAGCCTCTGACTTTAACAAAAACATATACGTTTCCTTAAATTATTTGCAAGGACACCCAGTTTCTTATGTCAACGCTTTTGGAGCAAGAACTCAAGAGGGTGGCTTGAATCTTTACAAATTTGAAGAGGGTGATAAACTAAGGGTGATATCTTACTTTGATGGTGCGGGAATCAATTACAAAGATTATGAGTTTGATGTAGTTGATTTAGTCATTTTGGGTGATGCAGAAAATCCATTATCCAATAACCCTGAGCAAAATCAACAAGGAGAGTTTCTAGTAATAAAAGATAATCCAGAGGCTTTTGGATTTAGCCATGCTGATGTATTGTCAGACTTCCATAACTGGGGAAAGAACTGTATTGTAGAGATACGCACTCCAAAGAAGTCTATAGACGTAGAAGATCAGATTTACTATGAGATAAGTGATCACTATAAAGTCGTAAAAAACAACTTTGGCAACTTAGTTCATGATGTAAATCCTGTTGTAGTAAAGAATGGCGATGTCTGGTTCAGACCAGTTGCTACAAATATTAGAGAGTTTGAAAACGGAGAGTATGTAGACATCATACCCGACGATGACGGCGCAGATCCTGCACCTCAGCCCAACTTTAAGAATGTATTCTTAGAAACGCAGTCCGCTACAGATTTATTTAAATCAGATTCTTTTTCTAGAGGTAGACCAAACGTCATATTCGAAGATGCAGCAGAGACTAAAAGGGAGGCTACTATAACTTACTCAGACCCTAGTAACCCTGAATCATTTAGAATCAGGTATTCTTCTTTTAACTCTTCTCTAGCAAACTTCAAAGACTTATCAGATCGTTACGGAGATATAGAGTACATAGCCAACCACAACGATTACATAGTAGTCATTCAGAAAGAAAAAGTCAGTATCGTTCCTGTAAACAAAAATGTGCTGTCGGATGCTTCAGGCAATCAACAGATTATAGCTTCACTAAATGTGCTTGGAGAAGTTATAGCATACCCTGGTGTTTCAGGATGTGATGATGATCCTTCTTCTGTTTATGATTCAGGTCAGCAAGTTTACTTCTGTAATAAATCTCTGTCTAAAGTTTACAGATTTACTAGGCAGTCTGGTGTTGAAGAAATATCTGAGAAGGGTATGTCTTCTTTGATTAGAGCTTCTTTACAAAAAGCCATAGAAGTAGGTGATAATGTCCGCGTAGTAGGAGGCTATGATACTCTAAAAGAAGAGTATTTGTTGTCCATTGTAAACATCCCCGTAAGGAGCACAAGCTTTGTCCAAGAGGTTGTCCAAGAGACGCAAGAAGATGATGTAACTCCCGTAGAAGAGCTTGAGCCAAACATAGTAATAAACCCTTCGGATGTTTTAGATTTCGGAGTGCTAACCCTTACAGACACTGTTACTCCAAAACAGGTAATAGTATCTAATACTGGATCAGCCAATCTGATTATAACCGACTTTGATATAAACGATGGTGAGGCCATAAACTTTGAGTTGGTCTCTGCTAACGCTAATGTTAGCGCCGACAATCCAATGGTGATACAGCCTAGTGGATCAGAAACAATATTGATTTCTATCATAATTCCAGAGGAAGATGGACCAATAAATAGCTTCTTAGAGATATACAGCAACGACCCAGACACACCAATTCTAGATTTACCACTAACCGTTTTGTTTAAAGAATCAGAAGATGAAGGTAATGGTGATGACGGATCGGAAGATGACTCTGACGGTGAAGCGCTTTCTCCGTTTACACAAGCATACAATGATTTTTATGGAACTGACTTAACAGATCAAGACATGAGCAAAGAATTAGCATTCCAATACCTACAAGACTTACAAGGCACCGCAGGTGAGCCTACGCTATTAGATTTAAGAAACTTCATGGAGAGCGCAGTGGACAATCAAACCAACGTAAAGATGGCTAGGTTTGATTTAAATGGAAACCAACTGATTGATACGGTTGGTGATTTTTTACTGTTCGCTGAAAATTTTGGAGAGGAGTACATTGAAGGCACTGGTATGTTCTCTGGTTTGATACCAGCAACATCCACTCCTCCGCTACCTAAAGCTACCCCACCACCTCCAAGTAAACCAAAGCCGACTACGGTAAACTACTTTAAAAGTGTTGATGGAGCCATAAACTATTTGTTTGTTCAGAATGAGCTTACAGTAGGGGAGTACCACCTGCTTAGAGCTCAAATCAATGACAACTTTAGTCTTAACCTAAACGAACAGGGACCAGTAAATACTTTTGATTTAATTCAAATGCTTCAAGTATTCGGAGTAACAACCGATCCTGACGAACCTGCCTTTGCTAGCACGCCAACTCCAGACCAAGGAGGAATTCCTGCTGGACCGTCTTCTTTAGAAACAATATTGTGGTTGATAGACGATGGGACTATGACTGTAGCACAGTATTTCTATCTTGCTAGCTACGTTAAGTTAGCTGCAAAAGCTGATTCTAACGAAGACAATCAAATTAGCGCTGCAGATTTATTAAACATGTTAGGCACTTGGGGATTTGGAACGCAAGAGCAAGGCACTTCGTACAGTTTAAATGACCCAGCTTTTAATCTGTAACATCCATGGCAGATATACCTTTAACATCAAACGGGTTTGAAGCTACGTTTGCTTACTCAGAAAGGCAAAGCGCTTGGACAACTAGGTACTCTTTTGTCCCGACTTGTTACGCTTCCTCTGGTGACGAAATGCTGTCGTTTAAAGACAACATAGGCACAGCGTGGCTGCATGACAAGAACTCAGCTAGAAATGACTTCTATGGAGTTAAAAACAAGTCTAGTATAGAGCTATCTTTTAATGATGACCCCTCTTCTGTAAAGATATTTAAGTCTGTTTCTTTAGAGACGAACAGAAATAATTGGTCATACATATTTAGCACTAACCAAGAGTACGACGACTCAAACAATCAGCAAAGTTTGTTGACATCTAAGATCCTTGAGGACAAAGAAGGGTTTAAGTATTTGGAGGTCCCAAGATCTAGGTTGAACTCTAGTGCTAACATAGTTCCTGTACCTGGCGCTACTTCCATAGAAGGACTGTTTTCAGAGGTTTTGCAAGAGATACTTCTAGAAGGTAACCCTAATGTGTTAGTCGATGTAAATCTAAATGCCATAGAGGTAAGCTCTTTTCCTTCGGCTCCTTTTGGCAACTCAATAATTCTCTTGGCTTCTTTTGATGATCCCGATTTGTCAGGTCAGTTGCAAACACTTTCTTCTTTTTCTTCTGTTACTCCTCCTTTTATAGTGCTAGAGAATTCATTATTGGGGCTTGATATAAACATTGTTTCTATTGGTAATGGAGTTATGACTTTAAGTTTGCCTATCCCGTCAAATTTCTTAGGTGATTCTAGTTTTATTACATTATACCTCCAAGCTTTTGAGCAGTATCTTACTACAGCTTCAAACCTTTTTGCTGTTTCTCCAGCTGAAATCAACGGTGATGAGATGAGGGGTCCATATTTAAACCTTAGGTTAGAATCTGCTAGCTCAAAACCTTTGGAACTTCACTCTATTAACGCAGAATACGCCTTTTCTAAGCTAGATAAGGGTTTAAATCAAAACGCTTAAATTTGTAAACGATGGCTGAAACCAAGAAATACTTAACGGGTGGACAACTTGCTGCGATTATAGCTGGCGTCGGAATTCCATTAGCAGGGGGTATTGCGGATTTTTTTACTGCTAAAAAAAGAATAAAAGCTCAGCAGCCTCTTTTAGACCAAGCCAGGCAAGACGTTCAGTCTGCTTTTGGCTCGTTGGCTGACGTAAAGTACACCGTTTCCGAGGCAGAAAAACAACTGGCTAAGGCGGGTATGCGCCCTACAGACTTGTCACCTATAGCTGCACAGCAGGCTACTGCGTTAGAGGCTTTAGCTACTGACCCTAGAGCTTTGATGGGGGCTGTACCAGGACTCACACAGGCTACTCAACAGGCAACTACGGCTGCACAGCAAGCCGATTTGTCTAGAGAGCTAGCAGCAGAGGGTAGATTAGCTGGGTTAGAACAAGCCGCTTTGACTGGTAACATAGATTTACAGAGAAACTTAGAGCAACTCAAGCTGCAAAGAGCCATGGGATCTGAAGCTACAGCTGCTCAGAACATAGAACAGCTTAAAGCTCAGAAGGCTTCTGCTTTTCCTGGGGCCTTACAGAACATCCTTGGCATTGGAACCGCACTTGCTGGGGCTGGGGCTTTTGGAGACATTACGAAGGAAAAAGGAGGCAAGATAAAGTACGGTCACGGAGGAGAGATGAAAGAAGATGTGATGATTGCAATATTGCAAGATTCAAAGCAGCCCCCAGTGCAAAAGCTAGGGGGAGAGTTCGATCACAGCACCAACAAGAAGGCTATCGTAGACGAAGAGACTGGCGTAAAAGAAGCCGAAGCTACGGGGGGTGAGTTTATCATTAACCCAGAGCAGTCGTCAGGCTTGCAAGAGGCGTATGCTATGATCAATAAAGAGGAGCCTACTTACGAGCAGCTGCTTGAACTATTCAAAGCCGCTAAGTTTTTAGAGGAACCACAATTTAATGAAGCGTAATGGCAAACGGTCCAGTTCCAGCTTACGTAGCCCCTTTACAGCCTAGCAAAACATTTAGTGAGGCAATAACTCAGGGCACACAAAACCTAGGCCCTTTGATGGCTGCTGCTGCTAGAAACAATCTAGCTAGAGAAACCGCTAGAAGAAGGCAGCGAGATGAGAATCTAAAAGAACTCCGAGGCTACGATACTAGTGGGTGGGCTGAAAAACATAGAGATATTTTTGAAGAGCAAAGACTATTGGCGGCCAATGCGTTCCGAAACGGTGACCCCATGGCAAGCACCATATTCGATAATGTGTCAATTTCTTATGATTTTTTCAAGAACCACGCTGAAGAGGTTGCTCCACAAAGAAAAGAATATGAGAAGGGCGTATATCAGATAGGATCACTAGATACTGAAACTTCAAAGTTTACAGGTGACGCAGCACAACTTTTAGAGCACGATGCCGAATATGACGCTGGCGGTATTGGTGAATACACTGTAAATCCTGATGGAAGCATTACTGCTCAGTATGTAGGTGCTAGCGGAGAGTCACTCGGTGAGATTGGAAATATATTAAACGCTCCAGGCATTAATAGACAGGGCTACTATACGCGGGACTTTGGCCCTCAGGATAATGTAACACCTGAACAGTTTGCTGCTCTTTATCGTGCTACTGCTAATGATTTGGTAGCCGCTGGTGAGCCCCCTGAAAAAATTAGAGCGGATATAAAGGACGATATGCTTGATAAATATGACACCAGTAAGGTTTATTCTGCTAGCGCAAATAACTTTTACTCTGATCTTGAGGCAGGTGTTATTGATTTCAAAAACAGATATGTTGAAGCTGCTCTAGATTTGTTGGGGATGGACAAACCCGACGCTACGGGCGGTTCGTCTAAGCAGCTTTCTGTAGATGTAATCGAGAACAGAACCAGGGCTGAGATCACTCAGGAGGAGCTCCAACAGTATGGACGATTTGCCGATACATTGGGTCCAGATCAAGATGCTGTAGGGCAAAACTACGTAATGACTGAGCTTGAGAAGGGTAAAGGTCTTGACTTACCGAACCCTGAGTACGACCCATTGTACAAAGAGTCCCCTTATGATGACGCCAGTAAAATTAGGCTGAAGAAGACTCCAATTGTAAACGAGAAAGTTAGGACCATTCAGGTCTTCCCAGAGATGGACATGCTTGTTATTAAAGGTGGCCTAAAGGGTGAATACAGAGTGAACTATGCACAGCCTAATGAGCAGGAGCAAGACATCCTTGAGCAGCTTAGACAAGCTATGAACGAGGCGTATGAGGGTGAGCTTACCCTTGAAATGCTGTTGGACCCAGATAGAGCTATAAGAAACGTCAGCTACTTCCAGGGTCAGGATGAACAACAACCCGCTGCGGGAACTCAAGCGTCAGTAAACGACGATCCACTGGGAATTCTGAGGCAACAACAATAGTATGGAGGATAAGTACACATTAGAGGAGTTCGCTCAAATGATTAAGTCTAAGTACCCTCAGTACGAGGCCTTAGATAACCTTGACTTGGCTAACAGGATGCTGGAGAAGTATCCTGTCTACCAGGACATGATCGTAAAAAAAAAAGACTCTTCGGAATCGCTCTCTCAAAACCCTTTTATGGCGTTTATGCCAGATTCCGAGGTGGCCTCTACAGATTTGGACTTCACACAAGTCACAAATCCTAACCCAGAAGCAGAGAAAAACTTTATTGGAGGATCGTTTGGTGAGTTTCTAAACTCCATCCCAGTAGTGGGGGACTTCATTGACGACACAGCCAGAGCCATTTACACTGGTCAGGGCGAAGGTGCCAAGATAGACGAGACCCTCAAGCTTATGTACGGTGGCACAGACGTAGACAGAGAGACTGTACAGACTTACGTAGATACTGTAAAGGACTGGCAGCGCCAGCAAGAGAGCGTAGGTATGAGCGACGAGATGCGCTCGTTCAACAAGATTTACGAAGAGAACGGTAGCGGACCATTCGGGTTCTTCAAGGGGCTGGCAAATAACCCTAGCGTACTCCCTGAGATATTCTTGCAGTCCATGGCTGGCATGGCGAACAAAGTATCTTTAGCAGAAGGTGCTGCCATTATGGGTGGCGGAGCTGTTGCTGGCTCTGTAGCCCCAGGCGTAGGCACTGCCGCAGGTATTGCTGCCACTATGCCTACTGCCCTCGGTGTGATGAGTGGGACGCTGGAGACGGCTGCTTCTTTTTCAGAATTCCTGAACGAGGAGCTAGGCGAGAGAGAGTTCAACGTAGATAACGTGCTCGCTGTGATGCAGGACCCAGAAGCCTACGCTAGAATGCGAAATAAGGCTCTGACTAAGGGTGCTACTGTTGGCGTGTTTGATGCCATCGGAGGCAGGGTGGTACGATCGGTGGGCGGCAAGGTGCTTGCCAAGACGGGCAGCAAGCTGAAGACTACTGGCGTGGGCCTTGCTGGAGAGTCTGTGTCTGGAGCTGCTGGAGAGACCGCTGCAAGGGTGGCTGTTGGTCAGGAGCTTGACGTAGCTGAGATTGGATTTGAAGGCGTAGCTGGGCTGGCTACAGCACCTATCTCTGTAGGCACAGTGCTTCTGAACCCGCCTAAGTACTCCATAAACAAGGGCGCTGCTAACAGAAACGAGGTGCTTGACGTAGTGAATACCGCTACGAATGAACAGATTAAGGCTGGGTTGCTTGACAAGATAGAAGTCAAGAACGATGCTGAGGTGAGCGCTTTGATTGCATCCAAGAAGCGCAAAGCAGAGATCGACGCAGAGATTGACCCACGAGTGAAGGGCGAGGATAGATCTAGGCTGGTAGATTTGGAGACGGAGCGCGAGAAATATGTAAACTCGAAGCTGAAGTCGGGGAAGAACAGACTCAGCGAGATTGACTCAGAGATTGACGAAATAATTAACCGCGCTGTAGAGGCGGCTAAGGTGGAGCCGATTGAGCCCAAGCAGCCAGAACCTATCGAGGTTCAGCCAGAGCCAGTTCAACCAGAGGCTGTAAAGAAGGTGAAAAGAGAAAAGATATCTGATGGAACTTACGTTATAAGACATCCAGATGGTGACTTTTTACTTAGGAAAACTGATAGCGGACAGTATGCTGCATACGATACAACGGACCCATCTGAAACTTCAGATCAGAACAACTGGGGTCAGGGATTCCGAACTATAAAGGAAGCAATAGAGTATGCTGATCGACTGGGTGTTAGTAAGCCCACTGAGCAGCCAGTTCAACCAGAAGCCGTAGAAACACCAGCAGAACCAACAGAAGCCCCAGAACAGCCTAAGCAGGAATACCCTACGTGGAGGTTCGACGAAGAGGCTTTGCTTCAAGAAGCGCAGCCTAAGTCGCAGATGTCTAGGCTCAAAAAGCTGTTCCACAGAAAGAGAGGCACTATTTCTCTGAACGGAAAGACATACGATAAGTTTTCTCTTAATAGATCTGCAAGAAGACTCTGGAATAGAACTTTCAAATCTAACGCTGGAGCAAACAATGAGGTTGCAGAAATATATAGACAGCTAAACAGAGATATTGCTGCTTACAACGACAAAATTAACGTAGAGGCTAATGCAATTAATGACCTCAGAAAGAAAGCGTCAAAAGGCGCAAATGAAAACCTAACAAATAGCAGATACGATAGGATCAATCAGTACCTGACGGGTGACAAGGAAGTAGACTTGAGCTTCCTTGATCAAAAGGATTTGCAAGTGCTTGATTATTCAAGAGAAAGAATAGACACCCTATCTAAGCACATCGTAAATGTCTTACAGCAAAAACTCAAAGAAGGAGTAAAAACTGAAAAACAAAAAAAGGCGACTGAAGAACTCATTGAAACCATTCAGTTTAATAACGGACAATATATAAAGAGAAGCTTCGAGGCGTTTACCGATCCCAAGTATTTGAAGGGATTCATGATGCCTTACGGGGAGATGAATGATGTCGCCAGAAAGAAGTTTGATGGTGCCGTGGAGTACTTGCAGACAGCTGAGGGCCTAAGCTTTGAACAGGCTCAAGCAGAAGTTGTAAAATACATTGATGATCTGGTTCGGGGTGAAGGTTCAGAGATGGCTGTTGGCAGGGCGGGTGCAGCAGCAGCCAGATTTTTAAGAAAAAGAAAGGATATACCAGAGGCGTTTAGAGAGCTGCTTGGAGAGGCTAAAGATCCGCTGTTTAATTACGCAAACACAACCGAACAGCTGTCTGGTTTTTTGGCTAGCATTGACTATCAACAAAATTTGTCTGATGCCGTGCTTGGCATGGGCATAGCAACGGCAACTCCTAAACCAGGATACACTAAGCTGGCACCAAACTCTAATGATTGGTCTTACTTAAAAGACTTGTATGTTCCCATAGAGTTCAAAGAAGCTATGGATGCTCTTGGACCTTTGGAAACTGTAAACAATAACTTATACAACAGTCTTGTAAGACTTGCCAGCTATGGTAAGCTCAGCAAGACTGTTCTTTCTCCAACCACTACGTTTAGAAACTTGTATAGTGGTATCCTTCTTGGTTTAAATTCTGGTCACATTTTTGCCATGAGTCCAGATAGGATTGGCAAGTCAGCAGCGATGGCGTGGGGACCCGTTAGAAACAAAAAGCAGTTGCAAAAAGAGAGAGAGGAACTTATAAAGCTAGGGGTTATAGGTGACGCAACCAGGTCTGGCGAGCTTATGGCTACACTAAACGATTTTTCATCAAGTTATGGAGATCCTAGAAGGGTTGCTACAGGTAAAAAAGCTTTTGATTTTGCCAAGAAAGCTTATGCTTTTGGTGATGACTTCTATAAAACGACTGGTTTTTATGAAGAGAAGGCCAAGCTCATGGACAGCGGGATGAGCGAATTGGATGCTATTAATAAAGCTGCTGAGCGCATTCGAGGTGGATACCCTACATATTCTTACATTCCGCCAACCATCAGGAAGATCAGAAGAAATCCGTTTGTTGGATCGTTTGTTTCTTTCCCCTACGAAGTGGTTCGAACCACAAAAAACAATTTGTTATATGCTGTAGAGGATTTGCAGGCTGGAAGAACTAGGATGGCTATGAGTAGGCTAGCTGGAATGACTATGGCTACTGTTGGTATTGGAGCGCTATCCACTGCATCTAAACATTTGCTTGGACTTACAGATGAGGATGACGAAAGAATTAGGTCATTAGTTCCTTTCTATCAGGAAGATTCCGAACTCCTCTACATGGGTAAGGATGAGAATAGCGCCACGTTTATCGATGGTACAGCTTTGTTCCCGTCGGAGGTTGTTATTAAGCCAATTAGAATCCTGCTGGAGAATCCTCAGGACGAAACCGTCGGGAAGAGAGCGGTTGATGCGCTGGAAGAGGCGCTCGGTCCTTATGTAGGATTTGACCTTACCAGTAAGGCTTTGCTCGAACTGTTTAAAAACGAAAACTCTTTCGGTAACGCTATCTACAGCGAGGGAGAGAAGGTCAGCTCCATACCAATCGTTAATGGCGTGTTCAATGACCCTAAGGCTATGGTTAACTACCTCGCCAAGAAAGCTGGTCCAGGCGTTTACAATAACGCTCAAGAAATGGCGAGGGCATTGGAGATTAGCCCAGAAATATTCGGAGAGAAGGTGAGCACGTATCGAGAGTACAAACCAGAAGACGCTCTGCTTGGATTCCTTGGTTTCCGACAGTCAACAGTGAACTACTATCAGGCTGTTAAAAATAAGATTAGAGAGGAGAAAGGCATCATGAGCGAGTTGCAATCGCAACAGCTTAAGTCCCTGTCTACAAACAGGATCATGTCTGAGAACGAAATACAGAAAGCCTTCTCTGCTTACAAGCAAGCTCAGGACAAGTTCAACAATACGGTCTTGGGGTACGCAGAAACAGGTAGAACGCTTGGCATGGCAGAAGATAAGATTGGCTCCTCTTTCTCCGATGGCGGTATGTCTAAAAGAGATGTAGACCAAATACTTAGGGGTGGTGCAATCCCTATGAGTATCGTTTCCAAGCAGAGATACAATAACAAGATAGAGTCCCTGGAGGCAAACAAAGCCATATACGGCGATGAAAGAGTCCAAGAGATGATAGACATGTACACGGCCAACGTAGAGGCGTTTAACGCGCTCGTACAGGCTCAAGAACAATAATAAGATGGCAGACAAAAAGATTAAGAATACTAAGCTGGGTGCTTGGCTCAAGAGCAAAGCCCCGAACGTGCTTGACACAGTAGGTGAGTTGCTTCCTGATCAGGGGGCGCTTGGAATAGTAAAGAACTTGATTGACAAAGACCCAGATGTAAACACTGACGAAGGTATTGCTATGGTTGATGCAGAGATTGAGTTCCAGAAGAACGTAACTGAGCGATGGAAGGCTGACATGGGCAGCGACGTGAAGCTAGCTAAGCTGATTCGCCCTATCACTTTGATCGCTTTGATGAGCATGTTTATGGTTACGATGATCCTCGACAGCTTAGACAACTGGCCGTTCAATGTGAAGGACAGCTACATAGACTTATTGCAGGTGCTTATGCTTACAGCATTTGGTGCGTACTTTGCAGGTAGAACTATCGAGAAAGCTAAGAAATGAGAGCAGTAAGAAGATATCAGCAAGGTGGCGAGGTTCGATCTCTTCTTGAAAGATTGGCTGCTCAGTCTCAGCCCTTGCCTAGGTTTCAGTCTCAGCCCGCAGTCAGTGAGTCTACTATGACCCGCCGACCAGAGGCGTTGCAACAACAGCTTTCCGCAGGAGAATCTATGGACTTTGCTGGTATGCTCAGAGATATGCAGAGAGCCAAGGAGCGCGAGGAGTTTGAGAGTATGATGGGCCGAGGGTATCCGATGGAATCTGGAAGGGTCGAATCCGTGACTCCCATGAAGTTTGTTAGCCCCGTCGGAGACGTGGAAGATATATTTTCTGGTTTGCAGATGGCTGGCAGAGGGGTGAAGGAGGGCGACTTAGGTAAGGTGGCTGGTGGAGCTGGCCTGTCTCTCGCTGCGGGAGCCATGGCGTTCTTGCCTGGCAACCTTAGCATGATGAGGTCATACGCTCAGAGCGTAAATAACCCTGCTCTCGACAGGATATTCAAGGGTATTGGTCGGGAGTTGGAGTCCCCTGAAGATATTGCTTTCGTAGCTGAAAAATTCAGTAAAGAAGAACGGGCAGCTATAGCTAAAGACGCTCAAGAACTCATCGACTTATCGTTTGATGAGTTCTCTGGTCTTAATTTAAGCAACACCGAAAGGCTTGTACTTGAAGAAATAAAAGATATATCCACTCAAGGAGCCCCGTCATCCAGTTTGAAGCTTGCTCCCTCAATAGAAGAGACAAGAGGGCTGGGAAATATACCAGAAAGTATAGGTGACTTTCAGGCAGATTTTGAGCGATACAGTCCAAACGAGGTTATGGTTTCCTATACAGACAGGATGGGTAATTATGCGGAAATAAATTCTGCATCTGTGTCTGAAAAGCTCCCCAACTTAGCTAAAGAATATGGGGACCGATATGCCCACAGCATGAACATGGACATGACTGAGCTCAAAAAGCGGCCAAATGCTAATTTTACCGATAAGAGAGAGCAGGCTAAAGTCATGAACACTCTGATGTCTAACATACAGAAAGGTGATTTGATAGGGATACCAGAATCAGGTAGTCTCAGCTCGGACTCTTACCCTATGTTCCTTACTCAAATTAAGAAAGGAAACAAATACATCTCGGCAAGCGATGAAGTTAAGAAAACTATTAAGAATCGCGGTGTGAAGATTATAGATAAAGTCTCTCAGGAAGAAGCCATAAGCTTCAGGACCCTGAATGATATGGGTAGATTTAGAAATTATTTTGGGATACCTGAAAAAGAACTAAGAAGGATTATGACTGACGAACTTCTGACGGGATCAGGAACATCCAAAGCTTACGGTATGTCTGTAGAAGAGGCAGATAAGTACCTCCTTGAAATAAAGAACAAGTACATTGACCCTAAATTAAAGGAGGTTGGACTACCAGCAGCTAAAATAGAACCTATACCAAAACAGCCTTACGGGGGTCCAACCCCAAAGGGAACTAGGCTTCTATTCCCTTACCCAATAGTAGAAAAACTTAGATACGGAGGCAAGCTCAAGGTGAAGAAGAAGCGTAAGAAAGGAATGAGAGCTAAGAAAAGATGAGGACAAAGAAGCGTGACCCCAAAGTAGGTACAGGCAAGAAGCCCAAGGGATCGGACAGAAGGCTGTACACGGACGAGAATCCAAGAGATACCGTTTCAATCAAGTTTGCTACTCCCGCTGACGCTAGAGCTACCGTAGCCAAGGTCAAGAAGATTAACAAGCCATTCGCTAGAAAAATTCAGATACTTACTGTGTTAGAGCAACGAGCTAAAGTAGCGGGTAAAACCGAGCAAGCCCGCATAGCTAGGGCAGGTAAAGAGGCTATACGCAGGATGCACAACAGGGCCTAGTAGTCTTTGTTGTACTCCCACACCCTGTAAGAACTAATTGTCTTCAAATCAGACAGGTAAATCCTCGTGATGATATCCTCTCTGTTTTTGCGTTGGTACTTTTTCTTGTAAGCATTTGACTTGTGAGTCACAACCACATCCTCTACGTGGTCTTCACAATACTTTCGTAGGTCCTTTGTGTCCACCACACAGAACCCACCTTCTTCAGGCATGTCAAAGGCAACGATACTGGCATACCCGTACATCCATCCAGGGTCTCCGTTTACGTTCCTGAACTCACACCATATCTCGTCGGGCAAGTTGTTGCCCTTTACATCTACGCCGTGATTGTTGCCGCCATCGTAGCTCAGCCAATAATCTACATGCAGGTGAATGTCTTGATCGTTTTCGCTCTTCATTACTTTCAAGCCTAGCTTCTCTGCCGCTCTTTGGAATCGGGTCTCAGCTACCCTGCCCGTCGTAGAAGAATATACCCTCCTGTTTTGATTGTTCATTTGTATTTGATTCGAGGTGTTCGTATGAAGCATCTTTGATCAGCTCCAACTCTTGATTAATTGATATTCTTTGCGAAGCAATCATGTTCGCTATGTTCCCACTGTCGCAGCGCGGGTTACCCTCCTGATCGAAGAGGTCTTCGTACAGCCTATCTACAATTTCATGCAGCCTGACTGTCGCTATTCTGTAGCTTTCGCCTAGTTGTTCTTTTGTTAGCTCTTTTTTTACCATACCCTAGTTCTTTAATCTTCTCTATTGCCTCTTCAATCTGCCGTTTGTTTTTGCAGATGAACAGTGCAGGGACTGGTTCTCCTGAGTCTATCAAGTGGTTTAGGAATAGCTTCCACCGCATCGGGAAGTCGTGATGCGAAGGTGTATACCCTTTGGTTTCAATTATCCAACCTTTGTCTGGTCCCACAAAGTCTGGAGTATATTTTATTGGTAGGACGACCTTATTGGTTCTGTCCGATAGATCCTTACGCTTTGATGTCATTTTTAGATACGTTCCTGGGTATCTAAACTTGTCCATCAGGATGTACTCATGCTTCTCATAGGCAAAACTTAGCCCCGATTCAGCTAAAAGGTCAGCGCATGTTTTTTCCAACCCGCTCTTATACTTACCTAAGTTTTTTTTCTTAGCGGTCTTTCGTCTTGGAGTGCCCTTCGCCTTTCGCTTCACATCGTGGAAGTTACAGCTTATTCTTTTAAAAACGAACTGTTCTCGCCCCACGTAAAGTAAGACTGCTTAGATTGCTGTAAATCAAGGGGTTGGAACAAATCCATTTGAGTCTTGTACAGCCTAAACCCAGTCCTCGAAGTGTTCATCTCAAAGCGGACTGGCTCCTCTAAGGGGCTCGGTTCGCCACCAGTTTCTACGTCTCGCACCTTGCGGATATGAAACTCCGTGACCTTTCTCTGGTTGGGATCAGGGTGCTGAACCTTGCGGTGTATTGTGACAAAACAATCAGAACGATTCACAAACTTACCGCCGCCCTCTGTGTCCTCCGCGTATGGCGCTACAGGCAAACCGTCAGGCCCCTTCCTTCTTTGAGCCTCAGTAACCGCATGCATGTTCAGCCAGACTGCTACGTTGTTAGAGGTGGAGAACGTAAGGAACTCAGAGGCTGCTTCATAGTGGTAGTCGTGTACGCCTATAGAGCTGTTTCTCATGTCCAATTTGAGGCTGTTGTAGGGATCAACAAACACGCCATCAATGCTTTGCTGCTTAAGTATCTTCTCTAAGAATACTATAATGTCTGTGTAGCTGTATATCTGCTTGTTGCTGATGATGACAAAGTGTTTGCCAACCCACTCGTATGCTTTCTTCCTTTGTGCATGGTTCATGGATGATACAGACTTGTTCATTGCAAACTGTATCAGTGACATCTTTAGGGAGGCTGTACGGTTCTCAGAGGAGTACACTACCCATTTCCATCCGTGCCGCATAGTAGAGTTTACCATCAAGTACAGCACCATGGTAGTCTTGCCCACGTTACTGTGCCCGTTTACAATAACGAACTCCTTTTTGTATCTGAAGAACCTATCAAGCTCCACGTCACCAGTATCTAGCCCTACGGGTATCTTTCCGTTTGCAAAGTCGTCAATCCATCGGAAGTCTTCGTCGTCTGACGATATGAAGGACATGTCACCATCGTTGATTAGAAGCTCCCTCTGTGCTTTCTTCTCGTCTTGTATGGTTACGGTTATGGGATCTTGCTTGCCCTTCTCTACAGCCTCTCGTAACGTCCTTACCGTATGCTCTTCGTCATCAACGTCTCGTTTGAGTATCTCTCTGGTGAGCACACGAATCACCTCGTCCTCTTCCATGCGCCCAGCAGATATAAATCCACCGCACAACCTTCCAGCCCTAAGCAACGTTGCATGCTTCTCTCCGTCAGGGCATTGACGAATCATCTTTGCTGCTAGATTTAACTTTAAGTAATCGGTGTAACTCTCTGATTGTGAGACAGCTACCTGCTCTTGCTTAGAATCTACTTGAAGCGCACCGAAGACATTGCTGCCCTCGTTTAGTATGATGTCTGGGTCGTATGATTCGTAACAAGCTCGGCTCTCGTTGATTCCAGATATATCAACCTCAAGGTCGTATTGCTTTTTGAAGTATGCTACAAGCGCCCTGAAGTGATCCCTGTGTCTTTCTGGGTTTGTAATTCTTGCCAGCGCTTTGATGCCGTCTCCCGAAGGCGACACCCAGCAGGCATATACGTAAGGGTCTGTGCCTATAACTGGTTTCGACTTTTCTACTTCTATGTGGTCAAAGTCTAAGACTATGAAGGAGCTGTGCTTTCGTATCTCGTTGTCTTTTCTGGCGCCAAACTCACCGCTGAAAAGAACTACAGGTAAAGCCCTCTTGAACTCCTTCTCTCCTGATCTAATCTTTTCAATCTTGTCTTTCGATGAGCCATCTTTGATTCTTTTCAGGGCGGCCATCACAGGGACTATGTGTGCATCACTTGCGCTTTTCTTGTAGAGATTTTTGTAGATAGTTACTTGCATTGGAGGTCGTTCCTACTTGTTTGATTGACTTGATACTCTCAATTAAAACTGTTTTGTTCTTGGCCTTCTTTGTAATCAGCTGATCCCGTAGCCTGCTCATGGTTCTCATGTCATGCTTCATGATGTCCGATGGGTTGTCGTATGTGCTTACTATCCACACCATCTTAGATACTGGCCTTCTGTTTTTGATAATCGTAGCTTCTGCTTCGATGTAATAGATAGGCTTTCCCATTGTGTAAGAGTAAGGGAAAGAAAAGGGGTGAGAATAATCTCAACCCCTCCCCTTAACCGTATGACATGATATACTAGAACGGCAAGTCAGATGACCCACCGTTTTTAGCCTGGTTGTTTCGGCGTTCTTGTGCCGCCTCGCTGTTCGGGTCCCATACGCTGAGGCATGGCTTGCCCGACTTCGACATGAACAATCGGAATCGAATGTTACCACCCTGACCGTTCTCGTCACGCTTGGTAGCGTACTGGTCAATAGCGTCTTTCAACTCGTTGTCCTTGAGGCGGAAGCTCCACCCCATCAACTCACCGTTGTCATTGTAGCTAGGCTCGTCTGCCCAGCCTACGAGAACACTCTCGTACTTTTTGTTTTGATCACTCATCTTTTAAATTAATTAAAAATTTCTACTATTAACATTGCCACACAGAAAGCCGCTGACATGTAGTACAATACACCCGCAACGGTTTCCCACGCTTTCTTAAACTTCATACTGCAAGTAATCCTTTGTTGGGTCATAGTCCTCTCTCAAGAAGGTTCTGATCCTGTTTACTGCATCATTGAATTTCATTTCACCCACAAAGATTGTCTCATCGCTACACTTGACGAGAGCAGGAAGATACGGATAAGTTTTCTCCTGAACAACCCAGTAGAAATCTTTTATTCCAAACACCTTTGTGTATATGTATGCTTGGATGTCGTAGCAGAAGTCTCTGACTGCGTAGCGAAACTTCTCTGCGCTGCGTGAAGACTTGCTGTCGCTGATGAATCCGTCACCCAAGCAGTCAAGGAATCCTTTCACTTGAATACCATGCAGCTCTTCAAGGAATCCCACCTGGTACTCACCAGCTAGATAGGTGTCAAGCAGACCACACGTCGCTAGTCTGTCGATCATATCGTTAGCCATCTGCCAATCTTCGTGTGACACTAAGGTCATTCCTTTGAGTTCTGCTTGCTGCTCAAGGTCCGCCTTTACAGACTTGTATTCGTTTGTAAGGTGAGGAGACTTAGACGATTTAGTTTTGGAGCTGCACTCGGCAAGTATCCTGTTTTTGTTGATGACGAAGTATGTTTCCATCGCTTTCTTTCGTTCGAACAGCAGCATGTCGTACAGCGTACCAAAATCTAGGGCTTCGGACTTGTACACCAGCTCGCCCTTCATGTATCGGTCGAACTGCGCCATGTCCCCCAGCGCTTGCTTGATAGAGGAGTAAGAGAGGTGCGATTTGTTGTATCTCTCTTGTAATTGTTCAGGTATTGTCATCATTCGTAAATTAAATTTCCCTCTTTGTCTTTGTACTCGTAGGTCTCTATCTCTGCCCAGTGTGTGGGATCACTCGGCGTAAGCCAAAAGCTTTGGCCTTTGGAGTTGATGAAGAACTCAGCTATGTCTATGTCGCCCAAGAAGTCTTTGTGCTTGATGAAAAACAACCCGTCAAACTCTGGGTTTGCGTCTTTGGTTTCCACCCAAACCTTCTTGACTTTGAGCTTCAGCGCCGAAGCCCTGAACTGTGCGTACTTCTTGTGATCAGTTCTAACTAAGTCAACCCTCATCGAACAAACTTCTTGAGTCCAGCTACCTGCTTGTCGGTCAGGCTGTCCTTGTACTTGGACATGATGGACTCAAACGCTTTCTTCTTGTCGGTCTGCGACTTGATGTAAGCAACAGCTTTGTCCATGATATTTTCTACTGGCTCATCGCTTGCCTCCTGCTTGGCAATAGCATCTGATACCTCGTTAGCCGATGCAATGGAAGTGTCGATTCCAATCCCCAGCATGGCTAACGCACGGCCGATTGCTGAGGTCTCGCAGTTCTCTACGTAGCTCGTCTTGTTGATGTTGCTACTTCCTTGCACTTCGTGCGCATGTCCGACCGAAATGATGCGATGCTCTGGGTCTGCTATCGATGCCTTGCACACACATTGCTCGCTGTCCAGCACGGTGAACTCTGTTATCAAACTCCAGTTTTTGTACTGCTCTTCTTGTCGGAAGAACTTGATGCGTTCGTTGACTTCAACGTACTGCTTACCACGAATGTTAGTGGTCTTGAACTTGTAATTGCTCATTGTTTAACCTTTGATTTAATTCTTGTGCTACGTCTTGTAGCGATTCAATTTTATTGTTTACTGTTTCGATTGCTTGCACAATCCGCTCTCGCCTTAGCCATGCATCACACATAGCCTTTGCTATCTCGTACTTGTCTCTGTAGCCCAGCCAATGATCTAAGTTTCCCAGATGCTTTCTCTTGTGGTGAAGCACCGTTGCGTGGTTCATCCCGAATGCTCTGGCTACCTCAACGACGGGCATCTCTCTGCTCATCGCAACCATCAATGCTGCCCTTGGCTGCACTATGTAGGCTAGGCGTCGCTTTGACTTGATGTCTACGTGAATGACCTTGGAATACTCTCTCATCACCTTGTCAATTCTTTTTTTCATGGATTAAATTTTATCCACCAAACCTACAAAGCCAATGTTGATAATCCAAGAAAAAGAGGGACTTTGTTTCTCAAAGCTCTCTTACACAAGGCTTGTTACGGGATCTCCCCGCACACCATACGTCCCTCTCATGTCAGCGTTCTGACATAGACTCTTCTTGTAGCTCGTGATGTATCTGAGCGTAGTGGTACATAGACTCTGCGATACCAAGCGTTCCTTCTGCAAACTTACGTTGCTTATCCTCATCTGTGTGTGGTTCACACATATAATCTTCCAAGACCTCCAGCCCAATGCTCACAAACTGTTCGATGTGTTTGTACGTGGGTGTCTTGAGCCACACTTCGATATCATCGAATATGATGTCATCCATAGCGTACATAGCTGCTAGCTTCTCCGCTTTGTTTTCGGTTCGGTGTTTGTCCCGAATCATCTTGATTGCTGCTTCGTTCGTCATTTGATTTTTACGTAAATGTTTTGTGGTGATTTGTCAAAGAACTTCAGTAGTGCTGGACACAGCCAGATTGGACCTTCGTTCTTGACGTTCTTCTCAGGGAAGTCAACCTTGTAGTACGTGCCGTCGTATCCGTCATGTCCGTGCATCTTGAGCTGTACATCCCAGTTGGGGAGAGGAGTCTCAGCGAAGTAGAATGCACACCTGTCGATGTACTCGTATTTGTCTCGTCCGCTCATGGCGTCGAGGAGAAGGTCAGCACCTTCCACGAAAGGTTCTTTGTCGAGCTCTCGTGACTCGTCGTCGAATACCCACGCTCCGTTGTGAACGTAGGAGTAGATGTAGTTAACGTTGTTCATTGTTTCTTGTATTTTAGTTCCCACCCATGGCATGTGCCATTTCTTTCGATTGATATTATTGCTTGTGCCCGTAAGCATTTTTTTCTTGATCTTGTTTTAGCATTTAGTTCCTCTCTTGCGAATGCACCCACGCTAGCCCACTCGCCTATCTTTCCACTCTTGTGTACCCCTACGATGGGCTTGGGTTTGTTGTGATTTGCCCACGATTGAGTTTTCTCAGGAACGAATTCCGCCCAAGGCTCTCCATACCTTCTCACGTTGTGCAGAGACCATGGTCTTACACCTTCATTTAACACTCTTTTCTGACCAGGAGTAAGTCCTTTCTTGCTACACCACCATTTAGCAATCGAAACACGTCCTGTCTTCAGGTCCTTAACCACATATGACTTCTTTAGCTTTGCTATTCTGCGTTCCTCTTTTCGCTTGGCGTTTAGCTTTTGATTAGCTTTTTCTTTCCAAGGGGGGTCAATCTTGTTGCATATCTGAACAAAATCCCTCCGTAATATTCGTTCTGCATCTGCTTCACACTCCTCTGGGGTAGAACCATAAGCCAATACCCTGTGGCACTTACCTCCAATACCAGAAGGTAGCGGCTGGTATCCCTTTTGCCCCATCTGATGGCGCAATTCACCCTTCTTCTCTGATCGCCACATCATCTTTGTGTATGCGTTCATGTAGTACGCCAGCTTGCTGTGTTGTCGCTCGTTTTCCAACGCGGTAAACTTGTCACCGCGCTTCTGATTCAGGAACAAAGGGTCATCCCAGAACTCTTCGATGTACATCGCCTCGAAATCTACAGCTTCCTTCGCAGTAGCAAATGTCTTTATCACCCCCCATGTTTCTTGAAACTTATACTTCTTGAAGCATCGCTCCATAGCTGTGTTGCTGTGTGCGGACCGCATCGACTCATGGAAGTGACGTTTTGCCCGCCTCGATACATCCACCGTCCGACCCACATAGAACATCCCGTTTGGGAAGTCAATGGAGTACACTATCGGTTGCGGCTCTTGCTCTATGATTTCTTCGTATGTCATTCTTCGTCGCATTGGTGGTTCTCGGTCACTACAAACAGGCTACGATCTTGGCTTACCAGCAAGCTGTACTCCTCGTTGCTCATGATGTTGTCGTGCATGTCTACCCATTCAGGATTACGG
>TARA_R100000278_G_scaffold92840_1_pt1 | contig 36591 bp, 51 predicted proteins | sample TARA_R100000278 | Tara Oceans TARA_R100000278 (sample SAMEA2620755) | marine metagenome | biome: marine biome (ENVO:00000447); feature: deep chlorophyll maximum layer (ENVO:xxxxxxxx); material: "saline water (ENVO:00002010), including plankton (ENVO:xxxxxxxx)" | depth 66 m | reverse complement strand
TTTTCTTTATTTTTTGTATTACTAACTGTATTATTATGTTTTAACTTTTGTTGTATAGGGTCTTTAACTTTTATTAAAGAGGTCTTTAATATTCGTTTGTTACCCTCTGATTGCAAGATTGTTGAGGTTACAAAACCTTTTTTTATCAAGCTACTTATAACAAGAGATACTCTTGTAGATGATAGTCCAAAAAACTTGCTAAAATAATTATTGTTAGCATAACAACCTTTATCATTGTCAAGAGAATCTATCTCGACAAGAAATACTTTTTCTTGAAGCGTAAGCTCCTTAGATTCCCAAACCTCAGCAGGAATCCATATACCTTTAAATTTTCGTTTCATGTTTTGTGTTTTGTTATATGGAGGGGCTTTTACACCCCTCTCATATTAAAATGGTAAACCACTATCATCTTCAGTGTTAGCAGTAGCAAATTGTGGCTTTCTATTTACTTGACCAGTTGCTTTGTTTGGGTCAGGTTTCCAAGTATCAACCTTTACATAATGTGTTACACCAGTATCAGATGGTTCTTTTCTTTTGCTAATAATTAAATTAGCCCAGCCTTTATCTGAAATCTCTTTCAGTTGGTTGACAAAATCCTCAACCTTTACACTCATCTTTAATTGTGAGCCTCCATTATCAAAAACTCTTTCTTTGATAACGATTCCGTTTACATACTTTTTTTCTTCCATTTTTAGTTGTTTATAGTTAATAAATAATTGGTACGCTTTTTAAGTTTTTTCATTAGATTACTTATTGATTTTAATTGTAAATCAATTACATCTTTTTCTGTATTAGTAAATTTACTCCAAAATATACCTGACACTAAAACATAATTAGCTCTAAATTCTTCGTAATAGTGGTAATTGTCGTCAAACATTTTAGCATAATATATGACAGTAGAGTGGTTTAAATTTAAAATTTTGGCAGTTTCTATACTTGTTATTTTAACTTCTTTGTGTAAAATATATCCTGCTATATTTCTTGCTATTGCAATATGAGCAAGCCTACTTTTACTAAGTAATTGTTTTTTAGTAACACCAGTAACATCCTCAATAATTTCAAATAAAGCATCAGCTCTATCAAGCTTAGTGTTGTGTATCTTAGTTATATCTTCCATACATAATTCTTTTTGCTCTAAAGTAAGCTCTGTTTAACTCTCCTTTAGTTGTGTTTTCTTTTAAATAATTTAATGATTCTAACATTCTATCTTTAGGATTTTCAATGTGCATAAACTCAGGTTGTATGTTATCAAGAATATGAGTTATATTCATATCTAAACCATAATGATAATAAAAAGCTAATGTCTTTGTTATCAGTGTGCTTGCATGCACTCTTTCTCCAAGAAAGCCAAGAGCATCATATTTATCATCATTTTTATAGAATATAGGTCTTGTAGCCCAATATTTTAAAGGTATTTTTTTAAAAAAATTAATATAGTCATCAATTAAAATATAAGGCACTGCCTTGTCTGATATGAGCTTAGTAACCATAAGGTTTAATATAGCTCTAACATCACGAGAATTTTCTGCGTTTTTTAAGAACTTTGTAAAACTGTTCCCTACAGTCTCGTGGATTATCGTTTTCTTCAAGGTCTTTGATAATTTCTTGTGCTTCTCCATAAGTAAGCTGTTCAATATTTATATGTTCATAATTAGAGTTAGCTGATGAGGTAATCATCAGTTGGTCAAACCTCATCATTTGGTAGATAGAGCACTCGTCATTTAAGTGCTCATCTATCCAATCATGTTCATCATCGCTTGAAGTCATCTGATTCATCTTCAGAGAATACACCTAACTGGTAGAATCCAGCAAGTTTAAGGACAGCTCTTGACATAGCTCTTTTTTCAGCCATAGCAACAGGATAACCATTACTATTATTCATAGGGGCAGCTTCACCAAAGGTTTGTATTTCTTTGTCGCCCATCTTAGCTGTTGCTTTTATAATAACACACTTAGTGTCATCAGAATTGTATTCAAGATTATACAATATATCTATATTATTGGCAGCTTGTATTTTGTCAATACCTGCTCTTGTAATAATAGTATAAAACTTGTGTTTAAAAACATCTTCTTTAACTAAGTTGTTTTCAATAAATAATCTTCTTAGTGTTTCTTTTTGTGTTTCTTTCTCCATTTTAATTTTCTTTTACTGCGTTAATTGTTTCTATTGTTTTCCATTCTTCTTCTTCACTTAATAATAATAAGTGGCTGTAATACATTCTTAGAGTTTCTTCTTCATATTCTTCTAACTCTCTTTCTTCGATAAACTTTTCTTTCATTTTACTCATAGTTTTGTGTTTTTAAATTTAATGCAAATATTGCTATAATAATTTAAACTACCAAATTTTTATAGTCTTTTTTTATTTTATTCCATAAATTTCCCTACCTGTGCAATAAATTTCCCAATTTTTGCAAGAATTATTATTATAATTGCATATTAAACTATATACTATGCCTTGTATAAAATGTGGTGAATCAAGTTATAAGTGGGGTGAGAACGGAGAATGTAAGTATAGTTCTCTATCTGCTTGCGAATCTGCAAACTCAGGTTATAACAACGAAACATACAATGACTATCCACAATCTGCAACTAACAATGCTAAAAGAGCAATAAAGTACAAAGAAGAAAATGGTTCTGACTGTGGTACTAATGTAGGTTGGACTCGTGCTGGTCAATTAGCAAGAAGAGAAAGTCTATCAAGAGATACTATTGCTCGTATGGCATCATTTAAAAGACATCAACAACATAAAGATGTGCCTTATGATGAGGGTTGTGGAGGTATTATGTGGGATGCTTGGGGAGGCACAAGTGGTGTTGAGTGGGCTATAAAAAAGCTTGAAAGCATAGATAAGAAAAACGAAACACATTTTGACCATGAATATAATTTTAGTGAAGAAGAAATGAAAGAACTTCACGAAAAAGGTGTTTTATATATTACTCAGGTTGACGAAGATGGAACTGAAATGGTAATTAAATTTACATATCAAGACGGAGAAATAAGAGAACACACTAATTTTAAAAATTTAAAAGATATGAATTGGTATAATATTAAGAACCTTTCTCAAAATTCTACAGAAGTAGTAATTTATGATGAGATTGGTCAATGGGGTATAGACTCCAAAAGCTTTATTGAAGAAATAAAACAAATTTCCACAGAGAATATTCTATTAAGAATAAACTCCCCAGGTGGTTCAGTTATAGATGGTCTTGCTATACATGACGCTATTAAGCGTATGCCTCAGAAAGTAACTGCACAAATCGAGGGTCTTGCTGCTTCTATTGCTACTATTATAGCTTTAGGTGCTGACGAGATTTCTATGAGTCAAAATAGCTTGTTTATGATTCATAATGTATGGGGTGGAGAAACAGGAGGGGCAAAAGATATGAGAAAAGCTGCTGACCTAATGGAAAAGATGGGAGACAGACTTGTAAATATCTATGTAAGTAAAACAGGTAAAGACGAATCTGAAATCCGTAACTGGATGGATGAGGAAACTTGGTTTACAGCAGACGAAGCTCTTGAAGCTGGTTTTATTGACTATGTTGATGAACCTATTGCTTTGGCAGCTAAGTTTGATATTAATAAGCTTAACTACAAAAATACAAGCATTGTAGTTGACATGTTCAATTCTAACAAAAAATCATTTAAAATGGAAAATCAAATTGAAGAACTAAAGAACTTCATTTCTGATTTATTCAACAAAAAAAATAAAGTTGATAAATCAGAGGTTGTGAATGTTCTTGAAAACGAAGAAGTTGCTGCTAAGATTTCTGAGTTGGAAAACGCTATCAGCCTTTCTGATGACAACTTAACAGAATTAACTGCTTCTTTAGAAGAAAAAGAGTCTAACATCGTTGCTTTAATTGACGAAGTAAAGGCTTTGGAAACTAAATTAGCGAAGTACGAGGGTACTTCAAGTAATGTTGTTCCTGAAAAAGACCCAGCACCAGTAAAATCTGAAACTGCTTCTAATTCTTGGGATGACTTAGTAAATATATTTTAACTAAAAAAATAAAAAAAAATGGCAAATTTTATAGGAACTCCAATTTCATGGAGTCAAGAAGATGCTGCTAAGTATTTCTTACAGCCTTTATTTATATCAAATAATGACTTATCTCATTTTGATGTAATGACAAATATTTCAGGTTCATCTATCAAGCTTGATAAGTACGCATCTATAAGTGGTGTAACAAAAGCAAATGGTGGTGGTTCTTTCGCTGCTCCAGCAGCTGCTTTATCAAATAATACAGCTGTAACTTTAAATTTAGACCGATTATTGATTGAATCAGAGCAAGGTGCTTATGCTTTATATAACCATATCAAGTCTCAGTTGATGAAACAAGGTATTTCAAGAAGCGACCTTACTGGTACTCTTTTAATGGAAATTGTATCTGAATTACTTATGGGTGGTATTATGCGTGATTTCTCTACTATCTTATGGTGGGGTGATAAAACAGCTGGTGCAGGTGTCGCAGTTCAAGGATTATCTGATGGTATTTGGAAAGCATGTGATGGTGTTGCAGCAGTTGCTTACACAGGTGTTGTTTTAGATGACCTTGCAGACTTGATGACAAATCGTAGTAATGAGTTAGCTGCTTCTGAACAAGTAATGTTCGTTTCTCGTGCTTTTGCTGACCAATACAGAAAAGAGTTAACTGAAAAAAGTGTTCAAGGTGCTTACCAAGATTTACAAGGTGGAATTGCTCAGTTGTCTTACAATGGTATTCCAATGGTTGTTAAGCCTGACTTTGATGTGAATATTGCAACTTATGGTGCTACATTATCAGCTAACAGCCCAAGTGCTACAACTAATACTGCATGTGCAATTTTATTAGCTAAAGATGCTATTGCAATAGGTACTGACTTTGAAGTACAAGATGTAGATATGTGGTATAATAGAGATGAGCAAAAAAATCGTTTCAGAATGAACTATTCATTCGGATGTGCTTTGAAAGATGATTCTTTAGTTGCTAAAATCGTAGCTTAAATATTAACTAACTTTTAAAAAATAAATAGATATGAGTTTATTAAACGGACATGAAGTTATATGTTGCGATAGAAACCGAAGAGGTGGTCTAAAGCGTATATACCTTATGGATAAAGAAGAGTTGTCAGCTGCACCATCTTATAGTGCTGCTACAAACATGTACACAACTTTTCCTACAAATAAGTTGTATGAATTTCAGTTTGACAGATATACTGGTGGATTTGATGCAAACGCAACTCGTGAAAATGGTAGTACAGTTGTAAATGTACAGCTTAATTTTTACATACCTAAAGTAACTGCTAAAGCTAACAAGGTGTTAGACCAGTTGGCAAAAACTTGTGGTTTGATTGCCATTGTTGAGACTTACGCAGATGACTGTGGAGACCCTGACGCTACTCCTAATCCTATACCTGCTAAGACATATCACTTTGTATTAGGTTACGATGAGATATTCAAGGATGATTCATACTTAGACTTTGTCTCAGGTGAAGAAACTACTGGTATAGCTTTACAGGATGCAAATGGTGCTCAAATCGCTTTAGCTGGTGATGCTGCTATGTACCCAATAGGGTTAAATGTAGGGACAGCTACAGGTGAGTTAGAAATTGTACACCCAACAGGTGGTGGCACAGGCCCTGAAGATGCTTACGAGGTAGCAGTAGTTTCATAATAACTACTAATAATTGAAAATAAGGGGAGGTGTTTGACATCTCCCCAAATTTTCATATATTTGCAACAAATAAAAATACTATGGCTTATAAATTAAATAAAAAGCTTCTAAATGTATTTGTTAGACCTTACGCAGGTAAACAAGTAAAGTTTTTGAAGTTAGGAATAGGCATGATTGATTTTTCATCTAAAGAAAAAATTGATGAAATTGCTGAGAACCAAGAACTGTTAGGTAAATTTTATCAACTTGGTTTTAAATGGGTGTCATGCACAGAAAAAGATTGCTGCCAAAAACCAAAAGCGTGTACTAAAAAAGATAAAGTAAATGGAGTCAAAGAAAAAGCAGTCAAGAAAGAGAAGCAGGTATCAAAAGCCAGCAAGAAAGAATAAATTACTTGCCTACGGATTTTCAAAAGAACTTGCTCAAGATGTTCCTGAAGAGGTAAAAAGACTTGATAAGCTAAAACACTCTTGGATTCCTTTTGGGGATGATAACTTATTCCCACAACATTTAAGTGAACTGTCAAGATGTGCCTCTACTCATAGAGCTATCTTAAATACTAAAACAACCTTTACCATTGGTGAGGGTTTTGACACTTCTGACGAGTCTTTAAGTGAATACATTAAAGATGTAAACGCAGATGGAGAAAGTCTTGACGATGTGATGAGAAAGGTAGCAGATGACTACTGGACTTTTGGTAACGCATACCTTGAGGTTGTTGTTGGCAAAGGTTATATAAATTTATATCATCACGATGCAAGCACAGCAAGAGTTGCTAAAAACAAAAAGAAAATATTATTCCACGCTAACTGGAAAGATGTAAGAAGAAGTGAAGAGAAAATAAACTCTCTTGACATATATCCTACATTTAAAAAATATGCAAAGGGTGTACAGCGTTCTGTAATACACTTTAGTGATTACGAAAGTACATTCTATTATTATGGTTTACCTGATTATGTGGCTGCCTTAGACCACATAAAGATAGCAAATCAAATAGGTAAATATAATCTTACAAGATTTAAAAATGGATTTATGCCATCTGCAATTATTGAGTTAGGGGCAGATATGTCTGAGGAAGAGGCACAAATCTTTATTGACGAAGCAAGAGAAAAGTTGACTGGAGAAAACAATAACTCCAAAATACTATTTATAGCTAAGAATGGTGATGAGTCTGCTTCTAATGTACAAGTTATAAATGATACAAGTGATGGTTCTTTTATGGAATTACAGACCATTACTAATGATAATATAATTTCAGCTCACAGATGGAATCCTGCTTTATCAGGAATACAGGTTGCAGGTTCTTTAGGTAATAACCAGCAGATTTTAACTATATATGATATAGTTATGTCAACAGTTATTAAAGAGCCACAACACATGTTGTGTAGAGAGTTGAAAAAAGTGTTAAAAAGACACGCAGGTTACAATGTTTCTGACTTACATATAGTAAACAAGCCTCCAGTTACTATGCTTGGTGCTATAAATCCTACTGATTACATTTCAGTTCAAGAGGGTAGAAAAATATTCCACTTACCTGAACTAACAGAGGAAGAGTTAGAAAATTTATTAATAGAAAAAAACATGATTCAAGATGGCATTGATAACAGCGACACAGGTAATTGATACAGCTTTTACAAACAAGAATACTGACCAGTATTTAGTTAAGCCTGCTTTCATTGAGATTGCTGAGCATAACTTTTTAATGCCAGCTATTGGAGAAAAGCTTTATGAAAATATTAGTGAAGATGCTGCTGATGGTGTTCAATGGACTTATCTTGATGTAGAATGTCAAATATTGGAAAACAATAACATTGTTTTTGTACATTCAAATAATATTGGCGATGTTAATTTTATATCAGTTGGTGATTTTGTAACATCCCCTGACCTACCTTTATATGAAGATGGCACAAACAGTGATGGCGAATGTTGTAGAGGTTTTAACAAGGTAATAGAAGTTGATAAAAATAATGACAATAATGTTATAGCTTTTAAAATATCAGGTGCTCCTAAAGTATCAACATCTCTTTCAAAAATCAAAGTAAGAAAACCAAATGGTGTTCTTGTAGAAGATTATGTGCGAAAGTATTTAGCTTTTTGCGTTAAGTTTGAGATGCTTCCTGACATGAGCTATAATACTACATCACAAGGTGTTGTTGAGAATGTTGCAGAATTTACTATGCCAGTAGATGCTAAGAAGCTTAGTTTTCTTAGAAACGAAACATTTAAAAAATCTGAGGCTTATCAAAGAATAATGATAAAGTTTTTAGAAGATAATGATGAATCTTACCCTGATTATACACCTGATGGGGGTAATGTAAGTAAGAAAAACGGAATTATATTATATTAGTATGCCAAGTAATTTTCACTCAGATTTACCAAACGACCAGCTGCATGACCCAAAAGACTTTGCTTTAGCTAACAATTCAAGTGCTTTAGTAAAAGATGAAAGAGGTGATTTGTCCTGGAAAACTCCTCCTTATGACCTTGAAACAACAATAGAATGTGCTTCTGATGTTTCAGGTGGATTACACAATACAAGCTTCTTTATAGAAAAAGACGCTTCAACTAAATATCAAGTTTATTTTGAAGTTGCTGGTCAAACTACTACTCCTACAATAGTTGCAGGATATACTGGTGCAAAAGTTACTATAATAACTAATGATACAAATGTACAAGTTGGTAACGATTTGACAAGAGAATTAAGAGCAAAAGGTTTCACAGTTGTTGACCAAAACACAGGTAGGCTTGTAGTAAGTGGCATGAGTGATGTTAATGATACTATTGACGATAATACTGACTTTGGTTTTTCAAATAGAAAAATATTTAACTCTACAACAGTGTTAACCTCTACTAATGGTGCTATCAGTTGGACTGTTGGTAGTGGTGGTGGTGGTGCAGTTAGTGATGTTGCCACTATTACTGCTGGTACATCTACAGGTACGCCAATAACAATAAGCCCAACAAAAGGTAATGTAAAAGTTAGGTCAAATGCTTATGATGGTGGTAATAAGGTAGGACATGTTCCAGCAGGTGGTGATAGTACAAAATTTTTAAGAGGAGATGGAACTTGGCAAGCTGTATCAAGTGGAGGTACTACTTATGCAGGTGGAGGTGGTATTGATATTGATACTACTAAAACTCCGAATGTAATATCGATTGATAGTAATGTTGTTATAACAAAATCAGACAATCAATATATTACAGGAGATAAAGAATTTGCTGGGAATGTGATTATGAATAATGCTACAAATGTTTATGTACCAATAGCAACTGTTACAGATAACAGTGCTCGTGCTGCATCCACAGCTTGGGTTAACAACCAACATTACGGACAGGGTACTTTAACAAAAGTTGAAACAGGAGATGGTTTAAATAGAATTACAATAACTACAAGCAGTGATACGGATGGTAAGATTGAGCTTGACAATACAGTTATAAGAAATTTTGGTACTCAGAGTATAGGTGGTGATAAAACATTTAACAATCATGTACAGGGTGTAACAGCAAGTCGTGGTGATTCTACTGTGAAACTTGCTACTTGTGAGTTTGTGCAAAATGAAATATCTAATTTAGGTGGAGGTACAGTGCAAACAGTTACAGCTTCTTCCCCTTTAAAATCAACTGGTGGTGCTAATCCTGATATTAGCATACCAAGAGCATCATCATCAGCAGCTGGGTTTTTATCACAAACAGATTATAATACTTTTAATAGTAAACAAAATAGATTAACTCTTACCACTACAGGTACTGGGCCTGCAACGCTTGTTGGTGCTACACTAAACATACCACAATCAGCTGAAGAAAGGTTCACTAAGAGCTTTAGGGGTTCTGTAGATGTTAGTAGAGCTGGTACTTACTTTCAAACTACATCAGGTAGGCCTTTAGCTCATACTATTGATATTTCTAAGGGTAATAAAAGTATTGACTTTATAAATGGTGCTTTTCACTTTGTTGTAACTGGTAGAGAGGTTTTTGGTATGCTTGGTGGAATAGTAGAGGGTACTGGAGACATTAAATTTCAGCTATGGTCAATGCAGGTTGATTGTGCTGGTGTAAATCAACCAACTTTTAAAATGGAACTTGAAACTGCATTTATAACTCTTGTACCCAATAAGCCAGTTTGTTGGTTAATTACAACAGGTTCAGGTAAAAAATTAACAATAAATCCAGGCACATCATTGGTTTTAGGTATAGTGCCAGGACAATCTGACGCTGTCGTAGCATCATATAATGCTCACTATAGTTCAATTACATCATAAAATTAAAAAATGGCAACAACAGTAAATGATTCAAAACTAACAACTACAACATCAGACAGAATAATTCTAAATGGTGTTACTTATGGAGGGCAAACTTCATCAGAAATAAATAATTGTGATGAGGTTTATAACAGAATAATGACAATACCTGCATTTGCAGTCGATGGTCAAGGAGCTATGACGCAAGATTTTGTTTCTATTGTCTCGGCAACACCATTACCAAACTCTGCTGGAGATGTAGAGTTTGCTAAATTTGTGTATGCAAGAATTACTAACCTTGATGACAGATACCCTATAGCAATTAGGGTTGCTGATAATGTTGACCCTCGACAAGCTACCATGGTGTATGTGGTTCAAATTCCAGCAGGCACAAGTTATATAGTACACAGTGCTGGTTTTTTTGCAGACGACCAAAATATAAATGCACAGCAGGTTTATGGTAGAAGTGCAAGCAACAATAGAGTTCTTGCAATATCTGCTGTAGCTTCTAATGAAGAGAATACAGGTGATGGTTGTGATATAGAGGTTTTCGTGGTAACAAAATAATGGCTACAGCAGCACAAGAAATAGCGTTGATGAAACAGAGAATGGACTCTTTTGAGGACAAATTAGACTCTATGGATAGTAAGCTTGATAGACTAACATCAAGCCTGCTTAATCCTGATGATGGATTTGTTTCTCGTGTAAATAAAAATACAGAGTTTAGAGAAATTAAATTGGAAAAATACGATACATTAGTGCAAGAGTTTCAAGATATGAAGAGGTGGAAGTCTAATGTAACAAGAGCACTTTGGATTATATTTGCAACTGTTGTAGGTGTTTTAGTTAAAATGTTTATAATATGAGATTAAAAGTATTAAGATTTAGTTCCAAGCCTGATTCCACATCAGGCTTACTTTTTGAAGAGAATGACTTAGGGCTTAATTTTCTATGTTATACTCTTGAAGATGAAAGAAGAGCATTAAAAGTTATGGGTGAGACCAGGATTCCTGCTGGTAAATATAATATAGAATTAAGAAAAGAGGGTGGATTTCATGAAAGATATACTAAAAAATATCGCAATATGCACATCGGTATGCTTCATATCGTTAATGTTCCTGGGTTTGAGTATATCCTTATACACACTGGGAATACTGACGAACACACTGCTGGTTGTCTCATCGTTGGGGATTCACAAGAGAACAATGGAATCATTAAAGATGGTTTTGTGGGTAAAAGTGTTAATGCCTACAAGAGAATTTATCCTCGTATTGCAAAAGCTATTGAAAAAGGAAAAAATGTAACTATTGAATATATTGATTTAGACGCACAAATATGGGTATCTTAGGTAAAATATTTAGCAAAGGAGCTAAAGGACTTGTCGATTCAGTCGGCAGTATTATTGATGAAGTACATACATCAGATGAGGAAAAGCAACAAATGAAGCTTAAAATTCAAGAGATGATTACATCTCATGAAGCAAAAATACAAGAGCAAGTTACAAGGCGTTGGGAAGCCGATATGAAAGGTAATTGGTTAACAAAATCAATAAGACCTTTATCTTTAGCTTTCTTGCTTTTAGCATTGACAACTTTCACATTAGTTGACTTTGGTTTTGTCGATTTAGACATAAAAGACTCATGGATAGAGCTTTGGAAAATGCTTGCTATAACTGCTTTTGGGGCTTACTTCGGTGGTCGTTCTTATGAAAAGATGAAAAAGTAGTTGCATTTAACAAAAATATTCGTTAGTTTTGCTCAAACAAAAGCAGAATGAAACAATATAGACCTCGTTTGTCTAAGGAAGAAAACGATATGTTACAGGCATATAGGAACTCTAATAATGTTGGAATTATTGGAGACACTCATGAACCCTTTTGCCATCCTTTATATAGAGACTTTTGTTATGAAGTCTTTTCTCGATTCGGTGTTTCAGAAATTATACATATAGGCGATGAGGTAGATAATGCTGCTCTATCTTATCATGAGAAGATAGTAGAGATGCCTAATGCTGAAAGCGAAGCAGAGAAAGCCCAAAAAGCGATGGAAAAGTGGTATGAGACTTTCCCTGATGTTAAAGTTTGTGTAGGTAATCACTCAGCTTTACCATTTAGGAAAGCTACAACAGCAGGAATACCAAGTAGATTTATGAAAACCTATGAGGAGATATGGAAAGCTCCAAAAGGTTGGCAGTGGGAGCTATCCTGGGAGATAGATGGCGTATTGTACGAGCATGGAACAGGTAGTAGTGGTATTTCAGGTGCAAGAAACAGAGCACAAGCCAATAGGCAGTCAACTGTTGTAGGGCACTCTCACTCTTTTGGTGGAGTTTCTTATATGGCCTCCAGGAATGACATAATATTTGGTCTAAATGTTGGCTGTGGAATAGATGTTGACCACATGGCTTTTAGTTATGGTAAGAATTTTCCTAAGAAACCAACTTTAGGGTGTGGTGTAGTTATAAATGAGGGTAGAACTGGTATATTTGTACCTATGGATTTAGGTAGAAGAAATTTATATAAATTTTAGTGAGCAAGCTACTTGAGTGCTGCATATATGTTCTAATTGGGGAGGTGTAAAGAAGTGGTCGTCTGCGACCTCCCTAATTACTTAAAAAAATGTAATGAAAGAAGAAATACAAAATACTACTTTCAATATAAGTTTGAAAACATTGTTTACAATAATTGCGTTTAGCTTTGTTGCAATAGGAGAATATATAGTCTTACAAAAAGAGATAGAAGAAGCTAAGGAACTACCTGAAAATCAGGTAAGTAGAATAGAATTTGAGTATAGCAAAGAGAAACTGCAAAATCAAATTGACATTTTAAAGGAAGAGATAAGAGATTTAAAAGACGACTAAACACTAATTGTTATGAAAGAAAAAGCAATACAGTGGGGTTGGGAAGCTCAAAAGCCAACAAACATGAGGTCAAAAGAACATCAAGCTTTCCTTATCAAAAAATACAATAAAGGCAGACCCCAATCAGAAAGAGTAAAAACTATGGCTGAGCTAAACAAGGCTCTAAAAACAAATGATATTAAATATAGAAAGTAAAAGTCCTGGGGAAAACCTTTTAATATTATTCCAAAAAGTTCTTGTATATATAATATATAATACCTAAATTGTTGCTAAACAATTTCGTTATTGTTTTTGTTTTGTTTTGTGTTATATCTTCTCAAAAAAGAAAGGGGTTTAGCCCCTTTTTTTTATTCCAAAAAAAGTCCTGACAATTTTGTTTTAAGTGCATACGCACATGTTCCTATAAACGCCCCTCGACACCCCTTATTTAGAATGATTCTAAATTATAAAATAGTTGCTATTTTTTTTGGTAGTCTTATTTATTTTTTGAATTATTTGTATGTAACTTAAAAACAATTAATTATGAGAAAAGTAAAAATAATGCAAAGAAGTGTTTATCACAAGGTGGCAGAGATAGAAGTAAATGTGCCAAGTGAATTAGATGAATTTAATGTTCAGGAGTGGCTCACTGATAATGAGAGTCTATGGGTTGATGAGTTAGACCATAAAATGAATGAAACTGAGTTTGTTTTTGGTAATGGTATGGAAACTGACAACTGGACTGACTGGAAAGAGGATAGTGAATGGAGATACTATGATATTGACAATAAAACTGGAGGGCATTTATAATGAATTATGATGATTGGAAACTAAGTAACCCTATTGATGATGCAGGGGATAATATTTTAGTAAGCTCATGTTGTGGAGATGACTATGAGGAAGATGTTATGATTTGTGGAGATTGTGGCTCTTATGAGATTGAAACTAAAATGAACGCATCAGGAGATGAAATACTAACTTTCTGCAACGAATGTAATAGCGTTGAGAACGAGGACTATGTAGATTATGTTTGCTTCAAATGTGATGAGCCTTGTGATGCTATACCATTGTGGGAATATAAACAAAAGATATGAAACAAGTAATAAATGTGCCAGTATATTATCATATTGATGATAATAACAAAATAGTTATAGACTATGAACAAATGAATGAGTTTTACAATGCAAAGATTGAAAGACTTAAAATTGATACAGAGATAACAAATAAAAAATATCGCTAAAAATTTGGATAGTAAATATTTTTTTAGAATTATTTGCATATAACTTTAAAACACAAACAAATGGAAACAAATTTCACAACAAAATTAGAGGGGCTTGATGTTGATGTCTTTGGTTTAGAAACCTATGTAGATAGGAAACAAAATCATGATGTTGAGGCAGTAGCAGTTATCGACTGGTACTTATATCAAGAATTTAGAGAGTGGGGCGTTAATAGTATAGGTTGCTATGCTACTAAAGTAGCTATTGAGCTAACTATAAACTGGTGGAATGATGATGACTCAGTAGAACAAAAAACACTTACTATTGAAACTGAACACACTTCAAATGACGACTGGCAAATTACAGAATATACTTCAGAGGTATCTTTTGGATATGTTATTCAACCTCAGTCATTAGAATTAAATTTTGATACAAAAGAAATAACAATAAACTATTAATTATGGAGAAGAATATAAGACAAAGACTTGAATTAAGCGTTGTTAAATTCGCTTACACAAAGAAAAATGGTAAAGTAAGGTATGCAACTGGTACAAACAATATACCTCTCTTAAACGAGCTATTTTCACTTAAATTAAAAGAAGAAGATTATGAGGCTCAAAAGAGAAATGGCACTACTACATATTATGATTTGGGTGCTATGAACTGGAGATGTTTTAGAGATGATAGTTTAATAGAAGTAATAAATGACTAAACATGGGATATAGAAGCGAAGTATTTTTAGGAGTAGAAAAAAAAGAGGCAAAGAAACTTGAGAAAGTTTTAAAAGACCATGACTTATTAGAACACTTCCAAAAAAGTGAACACAATTTTAAGTATCAATATCAGAATAATGAATGGGTTGATAACTTGTGGCATATTTACAAAGGCTCATGGCTTAAATGGTATGAGGGCTATAAAGATGTTGATGCAATTACTGAGTGTATTGATAAGCTGTCAGGAGATGGAGATAAAGCCTTTCAGGTGGCACTTGGAGAAGATGGCGTTGTACATTCTGAGGTAGGGGACTACTGGGATTATATAGAACATAGGTCTGAACTTGTAATTTTAGGATAATGAAAGTAGTAAGTAAAAGATATATAGAAAACCATAAGTTTATGGAGTTTGTAAGCGAAATAGCTACACAATTAACTGAACTTAACTTTCATGATGAAACCTTTGTAGAGGTGCAAGATGGTCTATCAGATGGCACTTGTATTGTCTTTACTGAAGATGCACAAGAGTTTTATAATGAAAGGTATGATGAGGTTGAAACTATGGTTAATAAAATTATGGGCGTATATTCTGACAATGAATTGAATGAGTAAAAGTCCTGAGCAATTCACTTTAATACTAACTTAAAAAATGTACTATGGCTTGGATAATAGTAGGCATCATGTTTCTGCTGGCTTTTGTAGGAGTTTATAATGATGTAAGAAATTCATAACTACAAATAATTAGAAATAAATTTTTAAAAAACAAATAAATTTACAAAATTATGAAATTAGCTTTTGATTATGATAATAGCAAAAATAAGGGATTCGATTTGTACTTGTATATTAAGTCAAATTTATATGAAAAAAGTATAGCTATTGAAACTGGTGGTAAAATAGAGGTCTTTAACTGGTATTATTCCCCTCAGACTTCAGGGACTTTTAAGCAAAAAGAAACCTATCAAAGAACTACTATTCAGAACATGGTGCAGAAGATAATAAATACAATAAATAAAAATAAATTGAAAAAAAGTTGCTAAAAATTTGGTAGTGTCAATTTTTTTTAGAATTATTTGTACAGAATTTAAAAACAAACAAAAACTAAAAACAAAACAAGATGAGAAAATTTCCTAAGTATTTACAAAATTTATCGCAAAGAGGTAACCAAATTTGGAGCTATACTACACATGTAGCTACTATTGAGGGCAACGATTTAATCCAACATGGTTGGTGGTCTGTTACTACACAAAAGCATATAAACTATGTAGCTAACTACTATGGCTTAAATCTTGTAAAATAGAAACTATGAAAGAATACAGAATAATACCATTAGAAAATGGGGATTACATACAAATTAAATATGAAATAGAGGGAATTGTGTACGATAGGTTTGATAAGAATGATGAGCATATTGAAAGTTATGGGTACGATTTTTATTCAGAAATAAAACACTTAAAAAGATGAAAATATTAAGAGAACAATATACGCAAAGAGGTGGAGGGATTGAAATAGCTTTAGATGATTATGGTTATACTGGAGAGAAAATGACTGCTTATCAAAATTATTTGGGTGGTGGTATGTTAGGCAGTGTTCAAAATGATTGTACTATCAGGAACTGGCAAGGTAACCCTGAGCTTGTTGATAAAGCTATGGAGCTAAAGATATTGTTTTGTCGCAATATGGGGCTATCTCCTGACTTTTTAGATGTAAATAGACCAGCAAGAGCTTATTAAGAATTTTGTTTGTTTAGTGGGGTTTAGCTTAGGATTGACCAAGCTAATAAAAAGGGGCTACATATCGTGTCCCTTTTCCTTTTTTGAAAAAATCCTGAGGGCAAAAAAGTCCTGAGGATTTTCTTTTAGGGGAAAAAATGGCTGAGGGGGGTTTAAATCGCTGAAACCCTTGCTATCACTGGGCTTAGGGCTTATTGGCTTAACTGGTTTTATTCGTTTTCTCTTTTACTGGTGCAAATCATGAAAAAAATATTTGATATAAAAAAATATTTGACTACTTATTTTTGTTATTTATAATGAATATAAATTAGCCTAAAATTTTGCAGGATTAAAAAATTAATATACATTTGCTCAAAATCAATTACTAATTAAACACTAAACAAATGAATACAATTACAACAAACAAAAACAAAATTACTTATTTATTTGCAGTTAATACGCCTGAGCAATTAACACAAATTAAACAAACTGCATGTACTATTTTTGGAGGCTATACCTTGACAACCTGTTCAGGTGGCTGGACTTCTAAGGATAACGAATTGATGCAAGAAACCTCCTACAAATTAGAGGTAATAACTACAAAAGATTATCAATATATAAATAATTTAGCTCAACACATAGCCAAAATAGGCAAACAAAAAGAGGTTTATTTTTTTATTGATAAACTTGTATTAAATATTGTAAATAATTACTAATTATTAAACACTAAACAAATGAAAACACAAACAGAAAAAGCAGTTACTAACTTGGTTTTAGAATCTCAAATAAAAAATATTTTTAAAAATTATTATTGCTCAAATGAATATTTTTATATCCCTTTGGAAGATGATAAAACAAAAATACACAAAATTAAGGAGCTTAAAAACTGGCTAAACACAAATATAAATTTATATGAATTGTCTATTGTTTTTACTTCAGGAATAAAACAAGATTATAAAAGTACATTAAAACTTAAAGCCTTAGAAGATAGTTTTTTATTTCCTGAGTATTAAAAATAAATACTAACTAATAAAAAGAGGGAGCAAAAAAGCTCCTTTTTTTTTGCTTTATACTTTTATAAAATATTAGTTTTTAAGCTCAGATAAGCAAAATTTATACAAAATTATACACAAATTAGCCTATTTAAGCCACTTTTCAGCCTGTTTAAGAGCATTAAAAAAAAATAAAATATATTTTTATCAAAAAATTTTTTGATTTACGAAAAAACGCTGATTTTCAAGGGGGGTCTGATATTCACAATAGATTTTGACCATCAGATTATTATGCACATTGTGTAATTTATTTCCTTGCGTTCTAATAAACTTTTTATTATTATTGTAAAAAATTATTATGCACTAAAATATGAGTGAGGAAAACGAAGATTTAAAGGCTGAGATTATTGCCACAGGTACGCAAAATATTCAAACGAGGTTTGAGGGAAAAGCGACAAAGCTGGAGTCTCATAAGAGGACTTCAGAGATAGTAAGATTGGTTCTTCAGGGAGTTAGATACACAGATATAATTGAGTATTGTGATAAGAACTGGGGAATCAAGAAAAGACAAGCTTCAATTTATTATAAGAGGGCTTTAGAGTATTTTAAAGAGCAGTTTGATGAAGAGAAGCAGTATGAGGTTGATAAGCACACCATGATGCTTTACGACCTTTACACAAAAGGTTATAGAAATGGAGATTTAAACATCTGTAGGTTGTTACTTCAAGATATAGCTAAGATGAAAGGTATTTCTATCGACAGAGTTGATTTAACAAGTGGAGGAGATTCATTTGTGTTTAACTATACGAAACCTGAAGATGAGAAATGAATATAGTAAACCCAAACTCAATAGTTTTACAGTTTGTTTTGACAAGCAAAACAATTTTTCATTTGTTTGTCGTGATATGAACTCTGAAAAACAAACGAGTTTTCAAATTTAATAAAATTAATTTAAAAAATCAAGAAACTTTTAGAAAAAATGGCAACACAAGTAATGACAATAGTTTTTGAGCTTGTATCTTTTGATACATTAAGGCAAGGTGGAACTGTACCATACGACCCAACGACAGATACGCCACTGGTAAGGGTGTATGTAAAATATAAGACAGGGTTTTTTGCAGTAGCAAATATCTCTTTAAATGATGTAAAAGATTTAACAAGAAATCAAGCTGTGCTGACAGGTTTAGCAAGTATGGCTGATGGAAGTATTCCTGTAAGTAATATTACAGATAATACTATAACAAATATTGCTTTTCAATCATGGACTTTAAGATACAGAAATTCATCTTTATATCCAATTTTTTCAGCTATGTCAATTAGACCTTAATTATGAAAGATATAAATATTTTAACAGAGAAAGTACCTTTAGATGCAACCATCGTTGGTATTTTAGTTTTACTTTGGTCTTTACCAGTAATATCGGCATACCTTTTTATTAGGTTCTGCATTGTAAAGCCTATATATTCCTTGTTTGGCGACAAAAAGTAATGCAGATAAATTTTAAGCCAACAATAAAACAACACCAGGCCTGGGAATACCTGCATGACGAAAAGTCCTCAGAAATCCTCTTTGGGGGAAGTGCTGGGGGAGGGAAGTCATACTTCGGTGCTGCCTGGTTGTTGTATTCGTGTTTGAGATACCCAGGAACAAGGTGGCTTATGGGTCGAGCTGTATTGAAAACACTGAAAGAAACTACACTTAACTCTTTCTTTAGTGTTTGCTCTGATTGGAAAGTCAAAAAAGGCGAGACATACAAATTCAACGCACAGTCAAATGTTATTGAGTTTGTAAATGGTAGTCAAATATTACTAAAAGACCTCTACCAATATCCTGCCGACCCAAATTTTGACTCCCTTGGTTCTCTTGAGATTTCAGGTGCTTTTATTGATGAGGTAAATCAATGTACTGAGAAAGCGAAAAATGTCGTTGCTTCGAGGATTCGTTATAAATTAGGCGAATTTGGGCTTCGCCCAAAAATACTTATGTCGTGCAACCCTGCAAAAAATTGGGTTTACGATTTTTATAAACAATGGCGTGATGATAACTTGCCTGACCATCAAAAATTTATTCAAGCAAAGCTTACCGATAACCCACATATTTCTGAATTTTATGAAGAGCAACTTAGAAAACTTGACCCTGCGTCAAGAGAAAGGCTTTTGCATGGTAACTGGGAATATGACGAAGCTAAAAATAAATTGTTTAACTACGAGTCCTTGTTAAATTCTTTTAAAAATCCAGTAGAAAAAACTGGTGAGGGGTTCTTGTCTTGCGATGTTGCACTGATGGGTAGCGACAAATTAGTAATAACAAGGTGGAAAGGGTTGAGTGTTGAGGAGATTATTACAAAAGATAAGAGTTCTGCCAACAGTATTGAGAATTTAATTAAGAATTTGGCACAAACACACAATATTCCACGAAAAAACATAGTAATTGACTCTGATGGTGTCGGTCAGTACCTTTCTCACTACATGAAAGGTGTTGTTGCCTTTATAAACAACTCAAAACCCATGAAAGGTGAAAATTACAAGAATTTAAAGAGTCAGTGCTACTATAAGCTTGCTGAACAGATAAATGCTGGTAATATTTACATAAAATGTAAAGATATTGACATTCGCAACAAAATTATTGAAGAATTAGATGTCGTAAGGAGAAAAAACATGGATTTAGACGGAAAACTGACTATTTTATCAAAAAAAGAGGTAAAAGCAGCTATTGGTAGGTCTCCTGATTATGCTGATAGCCTTATGATGCGAATGAGGTTTTTATTCGGTGGTGGCAACAGAATTTTAGCTTGGGGTTAAAAAATGAAAAACATTAACCAATAAAATGTAAACTTTTTCTTATAATTGTAAAATGTTTCATCAAAACTACATAGTTTGTCTAAATAATGCTCATGAAGCTATAATGCTTGACTTTTTAAGTGATGTTCAAGGCATTATTGATGATGCCACAACAAATGACAAGGATTATGAGTCTTTTTTGAATGTTTTAGCTAATATTATAAGCAAACATAACGAAAATGGCGAAATGGCTTATAAAGACACTATTTTTAGAAATAATTGGCTTTATAACCTACCATCTATGATTTATTGGGCTTCTATTGGATATGTTAGTGTGTTGAAAAATAAAAAAGAAGATATTACTTTTACAGCTACAAAATTAGCTTTAAAACTTGCAGATGTTAACGATAAAATAGGAATGATGATTTTATTCAACTCTGAATTTGACAATGACAAAACTTTATTAAATTAATGAAAACAATTATAGTAAACGACAAAGAAATAGATGTGCCAACAGGTTGGCATAACATTAGATTTGATAAATTTAACGAGTTTTCTAAACTTGTAAACTCACAGAAAACACAAGAACAGTTTAACGAGGAGAACTCTCATCTTGATGAATACATAAGAGAATTAGAGTGGAGCTTAGAAAATGTTAGAATGAATACTAAGCTTGCGTGTTTTTGGACTGGGCTACCTGAAGAAGAAATATCTATGTGTAACATAGAGACTATTGAAGAGATATTAAAGTCTATGGACTTTATGAACGAATCTTATGTTCCTGTTGCCATTGATAAATTCAAATTTAAAGGATTTGAGTATTTCTTGCCAAAGCCTGGAATGAAAGGTGAGAATTTTGGCACATATATAGAGACTGAGCAAGTAGAGATAAATAACAAGAGGCTTGAAAAAGGTGATTTATCTGTTTTGCCAAAACAAATAGCTATTCTTTGTAAAAGAAAAGGAGAGGAAAGAGGTCTTGTCAACGATGAAGTTATAAAAAAGAGAGCTGCTGCATTTAGAAAATTAGACATGGCTACAATTTGGGATGTAGGTTTTTTTTTGACTCAGCACGAAAGCTCATTGATGACACTTTTCCTAACCTCGCTGATTCAGGAGCAGACGGAAAAGCAATAAGAGCTGCTGAGGGCACTATAAATGGTTATGGTTGGCTTAACAGCCTTTATGATATAGCAAAAGTAGGGATTTTTACTCTACCAACACATAATCCTGTCAATAGCGTTTTATTGACAGATTTGTACGAAGTTTTAACATATTTATCTTGGAGAAACGCATGTACATCATACGAAAGAATATATAACGACTTGAATAAGAAATGACGCAACAAAGAAACAAAAGAACATGTGCACACTGTGGAGAGCCTATGACTGGCTGCTCTTGTAGTTGGAAAAAAGCATCTGATGGTAAATTAGTTCATAAGCATTGTAGAAAAGATTATGAAGCTAAGTTAGGAAACAAAGCAGAGGTAGTTTGTGCTTATTGTGGTGGTGCTTTTCAGGGTAAGCCATATTTTAAAACAATAGATGGTAAGTACGCACATTTTTCTTGCGTACATAAATATGATAGAGAATTAAGAACTAAAAACAACAAATAATGTCTTATAGTGCAACATACAACTTGGTAAATCTAATGAACGATTTTAAAAGTTGTGCTGAGTCGGCAGGATTTTCAACTGTAAAACTTGGAGACCCAGCTAAAATTAATTTTGACCATGATATTAGCTATGATTTATTAAACATAAATTATCCAAATTCTTATATAGCTGAGGGCGTAAAAGAGGTTTATACATTTGACCTTATTCTTGCAAGACCAATAACAGCTGGTAGTACAGAGGGTATAGATGTTTTTGGTAGCAGTATAGTAGCTATCATGGCTGAGCTTGAGTTAAAATGTTGGAATATGTTATCTTGCCTTGCACTTGGTATAAGTGGTGGTGGTGGATGTAAAGCTCATATACCAAAACATAAAGTAACTATAGAAAGAGAAGTTGGTATTTTTAATGACAAGTTAGTTGCATTAAAAGTAAGATTTGACGCTATTGCAAATATTGCAGTTACTACTGACCCTTGTGGTGGTGGTGATAGTGGAATTGGTAATAGTGGTTGTGAAGATAACTGTCAGGACTACTTTGGTGCTTGTGGTTGTACAGACCCAAGTGCTTTAAATTACGACCCATCTGCTGGTATTGATGATGGAAGTTGTTGTTATGCTCCTGGTTCACCTGGTGCTGACCCTTGTGAGGATGATGCAGCTGTCAACTTCCCTCCAACATTCCCAGCAAGAGAAACTCAAAACCCTGCGTAACAGATGTTAGAAGAGATAGCTCAAATATTATTTGCTTCAGCTAATAAGCCAATCAACTTAATGAAACACAAGTTGAAAAGCAGTGTTAGGTCAGGAAACAAAATGCCTCAATCTACTACAGGAAAGACAGCTGATAGTATAAGGGCTGAGTTTCCAAGGCTTGTAGCAAATACTATAGAGTGGGTTTTTAAATCTAACGATGCTGCTGTAAGGTTAAACAATGGAGGTTCTTTGAAAACAAAAGGCTCTTCAGATGTGCCTTTTAGTGGTATAGGTGGTGGTGGTCAAAGTGCTTATATAGGTGGTTTAATTAAGTGGGCTATGCAAAAGTATGGTTTAGATGAAGCGAACGCTAAGAGAATGGCTTTTAAGGTTGCTGGTGCTGCTAAAGATAGAGGTCGTACTGTAAAGTCCCCTGGATGGCTTGATGATGCTAAAAGGGAGTTAGAGGACATGATTAACAAAGAAATTTCAGCAGCTATAACAGTTGCTATAAATAAAAAAATAAGTGTATCGTTAAAATAAATTAAAATGGCAATATCTTTTAATATAAAGTATCAACCTCATGGTAGATTTGTAACATGTCAAAGACCAATAGTCTTGACAGCTGAGGTAACTTCAGGCTCTGTTGCACACTTTAGAGCATCTTTATATAGATTAGTTAATAATCAATTTGTAGATACAGGCGTTAATATGAACGCATATAATGATGAAAATATAACAGATTTTAGTTTAAATATAGCTGAGTATTGTAGAAACTTTTTTGAAGAATCTAATGGTATATATGATAACACATGGTGTACTGATATTAAATCAGCTGTTATGCAAGAGTTTAAAGTCAGAATGTTCCCTGTTGGTTATACAAATAGTGGTGATTTGATACCTTATGATGATGATTTCCTTGACACAAATTCTTTTATCGTTATACCTACAAGTACAATGGCAAGTGAATCTACATCATCTTATAATGACAATATTAGATTAGATAAATTTGTTTTTGCTGGAAATAATAATAGTTCAGTTCCTGAACCAACAGTTAAAAAACTTCTTTCTAACATGCCACAAAATAATGTTATTGATGTTACATCAGGTTTCCACTTTTATTATAATTTTTTATATCATAAACAAGATACAAGTGGTTATGCAAAAATTAAAGTTAAAAATGATAGAACACCTACACCTGATACAATTACATTAGATGCTAATTATTTTGAGGGCTACAATAGCCTGCATGTGCATCCTATGGCTATAGATTTTTTAAATGAGATACAAAATGGTGCAACATCAAGTGTTTTTTTTGATAGTAGTGGTAACTTAACAGCAGGTGCTATGACTGTTAAATTTGAGTTTTATAACTCAAATAATCTTCTTATAGATGAAACTCCTGAAAAAAAATATAGATTAGAAGATAATTTTGGTTGTAAAGATAAAACAACATTTATATTTAGAAATATGAGAGGAGGTTTTGACTTTTTTACTGCAACAGGTACTAAAACATCTAATGTTGATTTATCAGGTTCTGAGTTTGATAGACATACTGATTTTAGCCGAAACTCTGTTACTTTTGGAACTAAAAGGGGACAGCATAATATGACTAACTTGTGGAATGACAGAAAAGACACCTTTAGTATATTTAGTCAACCTCTAACAAAGGAATATTCTTTATGGGTTGAAGAATTAATTATGTCTCCACAAGTTTGGATAGTTGAAGATATAAAAGACCATAATTTTATAAATAACCCTCTTGGTGTCGAAGTACCTATGCAAGAAAAAGGTCTTGTAGCTGTAAATATTTTAAAAGGCAGTTACAAATTACATACAACTGAAAAGAATGTAAACTTTGTTGAGTTTAAATACGCATTGTCAGAAAACACTATAACCCAAAAAATGTAAAATGTCTAATAATTCATCGCAAGCAAGAGAAGTAGTATTAGAAGTAGGTCAAGACTTAGGAATCCAAAGTGTTTTTACTCAGGTTCAAAGTGGTACAGTAGAGAAAACTGTTTTTGACACATGTGAAAATAATCAAGATTGTTATCAAGAAGTCTTAAATGGAAATCCTAATTTACTACAAAACTGGAATGGCTGGTATAGAATGGAGTGCACAAATATACAGCAATTTGGTAACTCACCTGGAGTTTTTCCTGTCAATAGTACAGCTAATCCAAACTATACTGAATTAGGAATAAATTATGATTTTGACCCAGCTTACAATAATGAATTAGGAGAAGCTAATTTAATAGTTTTTACTCTACAAAAATTGGATAGCAGCAATCCTGAGTTTAATGGCATTGAATTTAACGCACAGTGGGGAACAACAAATCAGATTTTAAATGCTGACAATTTAAGAGCACATGGTCGTGATAATACAGAGCAGGGTCGTATGCTTTACTTAGTTCCAAAACCTACAAGTGGTATTAGTACAAGGCTTTCTTTTGAGATATTAGAGGGGCAGGGGAATAAGCTTATAGTTAGAGGGGCAGGAGATAGAAGTATAGGAGATTTTCTTACTGACATGGTGCAGGATATTGATGAGGCAGGGCATACCATGGATGAAATAAATAATAACATTAATAATTTTTGGAATAAATTTTTCTTTTATATATCTCCTTATGTTCATGGTGGTAATTGGACTTATGGAGATGATGGTAATGTAACATATTCTGACCAATACGAAACAACCCATTGTAGCTTTATAAAATCTTATCCTGAGGGTGCTGAAGTTTTTGCCTCAATGGTACAGGAGACAGATACTTTTGGTATTAGGAGTACAGATGAGTTGTTTAATTGTTGGGATAACCCAACAGATGGATATAGGGTTGAACTTAGAATTGAAAATATAAACAACTGTGTAGTACAAATATTAACAAAACCTGAGGCTTATTACAATACTAATGAATATCAATTTGCTTTTGAGTACGCAGGTGCAGAGCTTTCTTCAGGTAATGATGAATATGCCTGGAGTACAATAACAAATAATATAGACGGAGCATTTTGTGTTCCTTTTTGGAATAATTTATGTATTAGCGAGGAGGCACAAAATCCTTTTATGGCTGGTGCTATGGATGGTTATACTACTGCACAAAAAGTTTATGGTGCTACAAGTATAAATGTAAATCAGACAAACTATTTAAAAACTTATTATAGTCATCAGTATAGGTTTTTAAGAATTAAGAAAATAGACGAATCATTACCATCAAGCGTTACAATATCTAAATTTTTTATAAGAAATTCAGGTTACAGTTTTAAACAAATAGATTATCCAGTATATAGTCAGCAAGAAACTAAAATACCAAGATTCGCATATCATCCATTAGATATATATGATAGAGATAAAGTACCTTTATCTTTGAACTTTAATAGTGGTGATTTAAGAGACCCTGGTAAAAGGTCGTCAGGTTATTCTAAAACATTTGAGCTACCAGCAAGCGATAGAAATCAGAAAGCTCTTAATGTTATGACTGCTGATGGCTCTAATAGAAACATACCTGATATATCTTGGAAAAAAGCAAGAATCAGCTCTAATGGCGTTATAGTATTTCGTGGTTACGCAAGAATAGAACAAAGCTCTACTGGTCAAGGTGGTAAATACACTTGCCACATACTTCAAGACCCAACTTACTGGCCTGAAATGATTGGAGAGAGTAGGTTGTGCGATTTAAACTTTCCTGGGCACACTAAAAGCTTTCAAAGTATCACAGGAAGCTGGCAAAAAACTGTTGACGATATACCTTATGTATATCCAGCAATAAATTATGGTAAGTGGAGTAAAGATACAGGTAATGCTGGAGAACACCATTCTATCGCAGACTTTCACCCAGCACTTTATGTAAAAGCAATAGTTGACAAGATGTTTGCAGAGATGGAGACACCTTACACAGTAATTAGCAAGTTTTTTGATTCAGCTTTCTTTAAAAGATTAATTATACCTTACACATCAAACACTGAATATATACCAGCAGGTGCAAATGATTTAGGTGAAGAGAGTGATTTCTCTGCAACTGCTCATAAGGCAGGTGAGGATAGTAATTTTCCTAACATACCTGCAACTGGCCCTTTTAATGACCAAACAAGGAGGCGTTTTAGACCAGTATTACCATGTACAAGTGGATGTAACCATTATACACCAGGTAGCTATGATAGTATTCAAAATGGCTATACAGTGCCTTTTACTGGTAGATATAATGTTATATATTCTGCAAAAGTTCGTATTAGACATGGTGGTTTTTTAGGGGGTGTAGATTACAAGACAAAGTGGGCTGCATGGGTAACTGTAAACGGACAGGTAGTTGGGCCTTATGCTTGGAATCAACCAACTAATAATGGAGGTACTTATGAGTTTTCACAGGTAAATGGGCCAGGGCCTGATGGTCTTAATGTTGAAAATCCAACATCTTGTATGTGGGCTGAAGATGGCAGGAATTTTAACACAAATGATATAAACTGCTTTATGGACTTGCAGCAAGGAGATAAAGTACAAATAACTATGATGGGTAGAGCAGTAGTAAATGCACATGAAAGCCATTGTAGAATCAAACAACAAAGATTTGAGGTTTACCCTATCGTTGAACAAGCTTATGTGCCTCCTACAACTGTAAATTTAGCTTCCTCAATGGGTTGTAATGTTAAGCAAATAGATTTCTTAAAAGGCATAACAGAAATGTTTAATCTATATTGGACTTCTGATAACGAGAAAAGAGAAATATATGTAGAGCCTTACGATGATTTTTATGGTTCAGGTAAAATTGTAGATTGGAGTCAAAAAATAGATAGAAAAAATTGGACTGATAAATTTTTGATTGACGAACTTGCTAAAAATGTTATTTGTCAGTATAAAGAAGATAGTTCAGATGATTTAGTAAAAATTCTTGAGCACAATGTTGGTAAACCTTTATGGTCTTGCACTATGACAAGCGAAGAGCTGTATAGAAAAAAAGAGTCAACTATAGGTACAACTATATTCTCACCTACATATAGAATATTTAATCGTCAAAATGGTCAAGGAGATTTAACATTTGTTGATAGTGGTCAAGCTCCAGTTATGCCATGTATGTGGACTGGTAATCCTATGGATGATGGTTGGCTAAATAATGAAAGCAGACCTGATAATAGCACTGGTTTTAATATTAGAATTTTAAACTATGGAGGTTTGAGCAGTGAAACTGGCCCTTGGACTATGATTGATGATGATGGTAATCCACAAGTTTTGAATCACTACCCTTACGCATACACATATAATATGCAACAACCAACAACAGGTGGTCTTGAAAATAATCTTGCTTGGCACACTATAGGTGATAGTATAACTGGTATAGTTTATCTACCTCAGCGTCAAAGAGGTTTATTTGATAGATTTTACGGAAGATGGTATGAGAAAATTAGTGGTGGAGCTGCTTTAAGAACTTGTTACATGGATTTAAACCATGTAGATATATCACAATTTGACTTTAGGGATATAATAAAGCTGAAATTAGATGGTGGCGTATCAACATATTGGACTGTAAATAAAATAGTTGATTACAAACCAGGAAAGGCTGAGTTGACAAAAGTTGAACTTGTAGAGTGGAAATATGGTTTTGAATACAGAGGTGGTAAAATAACAAAATTTGACAGAGGTAAAACTAATTATGCTTCATTAGATACTGGAGGACGACATGGGCCAACTAATGACAGAATATCTACGCCTTTAGGTGGTAGAGTATATATGAATGGTGATGGTAAATATTTAATGGTTGGCAAAGATGGTTTAGATGATATGTCAACAATGATAAAAACAACTAACAATTTAACTTTGCGAAACATAGTTCCTGAACCAGTTTTAAAGAATCATTATACTAATTATACGCAACAGGCTATTGAAACAAATCAGCATAATGGAATTACAAATATGCCAGCTATTCCTGATGCTACACATCAAAATGTGATTGACAAAAATAGTATTGCTTTAGGTCATGGACTTCAGGCTGCTACAAATCAAACTGTTTTTGGTAGCTTTAATAAGTTAAATGGTAACGACACATTTCAAGTTGGTGCTGGTTATAAGAACACTTATGGTAATGGTTACGAAAGATTAAATGCAATAAGTGTAAGTAAAGAGGGTTATGTTAGTGTTTATGGTGGCGAAGTTGTAGCTGACTTCTCTACAAAGGATGTAACTATAACAGGAGATATTTATTGCAAAGATGATAGAGGGAATGTTAGAAAATTATACTTAAAAGAAAGAATAGACAATAGATAATATGGCAAATCAAACTTTATACACATTTAAGGCTAACTTACAAGAACTTGTAAAACTTCAGATAGAGTTAGAAAAAGCAAACGCTAAGCTTGGTACTCTTAAAAAGAACACAGCAGCCTATGAAGCACAAACTAAGGCAGTAGGTGCTGCTGCTAAAAATGTAGAAGCTCAAACTAAGGCTATGGCTGGAGCAACTACGCAAGCTAATAAAATGAACAAGGCTGGTGGTAGGCTTGTAAACACATTTAAGTCAGCTGCTGTAGCTATTGGTGCTGCTTTTGCTGTTAGAGCTATAACAGGTTCTATTAGGTCTATAATATCAACATTTACTGAGTTTGAGGCACAGATGGCTGCTGTAAAAGCAATATCAGGTGCTACTGAACAAGAGTTTAAACAACTTGAAGCTTCAGCTTTAGAGCTTGGTGCTTCAACTGTATTCACAGCAACACAAGTTGGTCAATTACAAGAAGAATTTGCTCGTTTAGGTTTTACTGTAAAAGAAATAGACCTTGCAACAAAATCTACTCTTGACCTTGCAGCTGCAACTGGAGAGTCATTAGCTAAGTCAGCTCAAATTGCAGGTTCTACACTTAGAGCATTTGGTCTTGAAGCATCTTTAACAAAAAATGTTACTGATGTTATGGCAGCTTCATTTACAAGTTCAGCATTAAATCTTGATAGATTTACAGAGTCTATGAAGTTTGTTGCACCTGTCGCAAGAGCAGCAGGATTTAGTCTTGAGGAAACAACAGCTATACTTGGTAATTTAGCAAACAATGGTATTGCTGGTTCTATTGCTGGTAATGGTTTAAAAAATATTCTTTTAAGGCTTGCAGATGCCAATTCTAAATTATCACAAAAACTTGGTGGCACAGTACAAGGAATACCTCAACTTACCGAAGCACTAAGAAAGTTATCTGAGGAGGGCTTTTCAGCTACTGAGGCTGTTGATTTGCTTGATAAGCGTTCAGCACCTGCATTTCTTGCTTTAATAAATAATATTGATGGTTTACAAAAAAGTGTAGATATACTTAACAATGCTGAGGGTGCTGTTACAAGAATGGCAGCCATTAGGTTAGACAATTTACAAGGTGATTTTACTATACTTAAATCTGCCTCTGAGGGATTAAGTATAGCTTTAGGTGAAGAATTTGACACAAGCCTTAGAAATGTTATTTTCTCACTAACTAATTTTACTCAAAGTATAACTAAAAGTGAAAGTGCTTTAGCTGCTATAAGAACTTCAGTACAGCTTGTAGGTGTAGCAATAGCTGGTTTGACAGCAAGGTTTGCTGCCATGGGATTTGCAAGTATTATAAGTGGTGCTATTGAATTTGGTAGAGCTTTAAAATTATTAAGAATACAACTTATAAGAGCTTCATCGGCACAAGCTGCATTAAATGTAGTTACAAAGGCAAATCCTTTTGTTTTAGTCGCTACTGTGGTAGGTACTCTTGCTGGTGCTTATTTTATGTTAGGTGAAGAGGCAAGCGAAGCTGAAATGAAGCAAAAAAGATTAAATGATGCTTTAAACGATTCAGTTGATGGCATTGTATCTTTAAATGAAAATACTAAAAAAAGAGCTGCTGCAATAAGAGAATTTAAAGATGAGTTTAGTGAGCAGCTTAGTATGCTTGATGTAGAGCTTGCTACTCAAGAAGAACTTATTGAGCTTAGAGATTTAGCTAATAAACAAGCTGATAGAAAAACACAAATTGCTGAACAAGAAGAATCTTTAAAATTATTAAAAGAAGAAAAAGAGGTTAATGATGAAGTTTTAAAAGCAGAGATGGCAAAGTATCAAGCAAGACTTGATGCTGGCAACATTAGTAACAGAACTGTTGTAGCCTCGATAAAAGCACAAATTAGACTTAGAGACAAAGCTATTAAAGATAGAGATGCAGAAATACAAAAAATTGAGGAAAAGATAAGATTAACAAAATTAGAGCTTGATGAAGAGCTTGCAGCAACACAAGCTTTCCAAAGATTAAAGCTTGATGGGGAAGAAACATTTAGACAGCAAAGAAGAAAGTTTTTTGATGAGCAGTTAGAGGATTTTAGAAATATGAAAGCAGAGGAGCAAGCAGTATTTTTAGAAAGTAATGAAAAAACTTTAAATGAGCTTACTTGGATTACTGAATATCAAGATATGGTTGCTGGTCTTGATGGTTTAGTAGGTAATGCTTTAGCTCAAGAAGAAATGAAAGTTGCCTCTTTTGTTGAAAAAGTAAAAGAAATTGGTGATGGTTTTGATGTTACTAAACCTGTAGAGGACATCAATAAAATGAATATTGAAATAACAGTTTTAGAAAGCTTTGTTTCTAAATTACAATCTACAATAAAAACTACGCAAAATGACCTTGATGAACCTATTGTAGCGTTTTCATTAAATAAAACTAAAGACCAGTTCAAAAAGCTTAATCAGTTATTTGATGATTTACTTGAGGAGAGGATAGCTAAGCAAAGAAAATCTGTTCAACAAGAGTTTGATATAGCTATGCGAGCTAATCAAGAACAACTCGCTTTAATGCAAACTAACACAAAAAACATACAGTCTTTTATAGATACAGGTAGTAAAGAAGAGTTAGCAAAACTTATACAAAGAAATAGAAACAGATTTAATGCTATTAAAAACCTCACAGCAGAACAATATCAAGATGCTATAGACGCTGAGAATGGCAACAAAGAAAACATGCTTGCTATATTGGATGCCATGATAGCAGAAGAGCAGCAAAAAATAATTACAGCTCAAGATTTTGAAAAACAGTTACTTCAAAATCATTTGAGTAACATGAAAAAGCTTGAAATAGAAGCTGCTTCTGCTGACGCTGGTTTATTATCTCAAGAAGAAAATCTTAAAGCTGATGAAATGGCAAGAGAAGAGCTAACTTTTTTTGCTTCTTTACAAAAAAGAAATCAAGCCAGTAAAGATTTTGCAGCATCTCAGACTGCTGCTATAAACGCAGAGCAGACAAGGCAGCTAACAAATTTAGAAGCTTTAAGAGAAGCTGAAAAAATAACTGAGGAGGAGTTTCAAGATGCAAAAACAAGAATAGTTAAGCAAGCTAATATTGAAAGGATGCAGATTGAAAAAGACGCATTTGAAGAGCAAAAAGCAAACATATTAGCTGGACTGCAAAAGATACAGGAATACTACACAATGGCTTTTGATGCTTTCTCTACATTCTTTAGTAATAAGATGGCTCTTGAAAGACAAAAGACAGAAGAGTTTTATGAACTACAAAGTCAAGACCTTAATCATGCTATGAACGCTGAGCTTGAAGCTGTAGAGGGTAATGCTGAGGCTGAAGAGGATGTTCGACAGAGATACAATACGCTTCAAGAAATAAACGAGGCTAAGAAACAGGAAAAGTTAAGAGATATAAAGAAAAAAGAATTTAAAGTTGATAAGGCTAACAACTTAATACAAGCAGCTATTAGTGGTGCTATGGCATTAATAACTACAGCTGGTAAAATAGGATTCCCTGCCATACTTGCAGCAGCTCCAATTTTAACAGGACTTATAGCAGCTCAAATTGCAACTATTGCTTCTGCTAAATTTGTAGGTGCTAAAGGAGGATTGATTCCAGGTGCTGACGATAAGTTTGCTGATGGAGGAATGGTGTTTGGGCCAAGCCATGCTAATGGTGGAGTTAAGTTCGCTGTTGGTGGTAGAGTTGCTGAATTAGAGGGTGGTGAAGCTGTAATAAACAAAAGGTCAACAGCTATGTTTAAAAGTCAGCTGTCTGCTATAAATCAAGCTGGAGGTGGCGTAAAATTTGCTGATGGTGGTATAATGCCAGGTACATCTAACATAATACAATCATCAAGCGTAACAAATCAAACGCAACAATTTGAAGAGTTAGCTGCTAATATTGTTTCAGGAATAAATAGTAAAGAAGTTGTTGTAACAGAGTCTGCTATAACTAACACACAAGAAAGTGTAAGCGTTTCTGAATTAACCTCTACTTTTTTCTAAATATTTTTTATATATTTGCTGCATGAAAGATTTAAGAAGATTATTTTGGAGCTTTATTATAACAGGAAAAGTTAAAAAAGTTTCTGAAGAAAAATTTAATGAAAGGATAAATATATGTAGAGCAAACACTTGTGGTTCTTACAAAAAACCTTTAGGTATTAAGAGCTTAGAAAAGTGTGGTTCTTGTGGTTGCTTTTTAAATGCAAAAGCAAGAATTGATGAGTTCTATATAGAGTGTCCTAAAGGCTTGTGGTAAAATGGCAAACAAAAGACAAATAGTGTTTGAATTTAGAGAAGTCCTATACGACCATCTTATTCCAAGGTTTGGCGAAGATTTTGCTATGAAAGATGTTCTTTATGAGTTATCATCGATGGGTTTGATACCTCCAAAAACATTAAGAAACTATATGATGATACATGACTTTGATAAGTTTATAATACAAAACAAAGGTCATGTAGGTAATACTTTTATTGATATATCAGTTAAATATGAAATATCAGAAAAGCAAGCTAAAAATATAGTATATAAGCAAAGAAAAAAGTTTGAGCCTAAGACAAATATTTTATAAGGTTTTTTCCTTGTATAAATGTTATACTTGCTTCGTTTGACCAAGTCTTTTTGCCATAGACAGTGTGTACATGTGAGTCCTCTTTAAATAAAGCATCCATAACACCCTTTAGTAAATTATCAATATCAGGTTTCTGTTGATGTGGTTTTAAGTAGTTCTCTTTTTTTTTCTTTTTACTCCAAGATTTTGGCATAGGTATATAGAACTCTATAAACAACTCATCTTTTAGCTCAATGTCTATATCTTTTAACATTTTGTTAAGCTCATCTTTATAAGCCCAATAATTAACTACACAAGGTCTTTTCTTCCAAGTATCAGCTCTTGTCATTCTTGGCTTTGGAACTGCCTTTATCTTTAAGTTTATCATTTTCTCTTTGTTTCATCATTTTATCTATTCCCTGCATAATAGCTCTTCCAACAACATCATCAGTTACTCTTTTTTTGCACTTAGAGCATTTGTAGTTTTTTTTAGTTTTATACCAAGCTACATTACAGCAACTCGTAAGTTTTAAGTCGTCTCCTACAATAAGATACTTATCAAACTCTTCTCTGTTAAATTCTGTGTTTTTATTTACTCTTTTTTTTATCACTTTCTATTTCTTTTTGTAAATTAGCTAAGGCTCTCCAAGCTACTTTTGCTGAGTGCCTAACACCATCAGAATCTATTGTGCCAGCATCTATAAGATGCCTTGCAAGTGCATCTAACTCATCTCCACTTTTACTTCTATCCCAACCTAAAGGTAGGTTAGGATTATGTTGTTGTTGACCAACATAACTACATTTAGCAACTTCTAAAATAGCGTCAGGGAAATATTTAATGACACCAGTATATACTGGCTTTTTCTTCCTTTCGTTAGTTGACATTATCAATTTTTATTTTATCGTCAAAATCAAAGGTTCTGTTAAGTAGTTCTATTTTTTCCATACACTTTTTCATACTATTGTGTATAGCTTGTTGACTTCTAATTCTTTGTGCAAGACTTTCAACATATCTACTTAACTCCTCAAGGCTGTCTGTTACATAATAACCTTTACTATTACAGCATAAACCAACTATAAGTTGTTCTACTCTAATGTGGTGTATTATCTTTCTTAACCTTGGCTCTGTTATTTTATAACCAGCAGACTTTAGCTTTTCGCAAATAACTTTATTTGTTATAGCGTTCTCCTTACCTTTCTTACTACTTAAACCTTTGACAACTACTGACACAAGTGTGTTTTTTTCGTAATCAGTGAGCTCGTATGTTATATCTTCAAATAGTGTTATCATTTTTTTGTCTTAAAATTTATCATTGGTCTGCCACCTTTTGGCTGCGTTAATATTTCAAGGTTATAAGTTTCGTCATACACAACACCTACTACTTTAACTTCGCCTGACGCTTCAAGCTCTTCAACCTTATCTTTTAGGTTTGACTCAATAAAAACACCACCATTTGCGTTTCCGTTAACATTTATATCAACAAAAACTCTCAGGTTTTCTTTTTGTTCTGTTTTTTCTTCCATTTTATTTTTTTACAATTATACAAATATTATTTTAAATCTCCAACTGCTCAAGCTCTTCTAAATATGGCATATTATCAGGGTACTCAGTAAACTCGTAGTATCTACCATTTTCAAGATTATATTTAAAAATAGCCTCACCAAGCTCTCCTATGTGCCTAAATTTAACTTTCTGAACATAAACATGTGTACACTCAGTTTCAAAATTACGATATACTGTTATACCATTATCTACTTGGTTATAAAAGTTTGCTGAACCTGCAATATCATATAAAGTAGGCACATCATACAAACCATTATCTTTTTTCTGCATCTTTCTTGGGTGAGCTACAAGAAATATATGTATATCATATTTTTGTTTAAATATTGTAAGCTTTGTAAGAAAGTCGTTTATATATTGCGTTTCGCTTTGACTACCAAAAGGTGCGTGTATTTTATTATAAGGGTCAATAATTAGACCTTTTATACCATGTCTTTTAATGAGTCCAGCAGCTGATTTTAAAATTGCATCTATGGTAAAAACATCTCCATCAGGTCTTATCCAATGAAATCTATTTGATATAAAATGTTTTGCATGGTTAAGTTCTGACTTAGTCATTCTTTCGTATTTAGAAACTTGTCTAAATGTTTTACCAATAAATTTTTCAGCAAGCACAGAAAAGTGTAATTGTAATGGGTAGTGCTCAGGAGAAAATACTCCAAACTTCCAACCACTGTTTGAAGCAAGTTTCATACAAATATGCTCAAGCCAATTACTTTTACCATGAGTAGGCACTCCAGTTATAACTGTAAGTTGTGATGTAGCAAAAGAAAATAAGTTGTCAAAACTTGCATGACCAGTTGTATCTCCTTTTGATAAACCATTATTATATAAGTCATCAATATCTAAGTCAAAACTATCGACTCCAAGAACACCCTCTAAAGGGTATGCTTTTGCACTTTTTAGAACATTTAAGAGACTTTTATCTCCTTTCTTAACAATGACATCGTTAGCATCTTTTAAGTCTTTAAAATCAACTCTATAGCATATATCTCTACCTATTCTTCTTGAAAGTTCTTCTGCAAGTTTTCTACCTGGCTCATCATTATCAGTAGCTATATAAACTTTCTCTAAATCATCAGGAAAATCTTTTAAATATTTACACTCTAAATTTGAAGCACCATTAGGAACTGATACGCAGTTCTTAAAGCCAGCTTCATAAAAAGAAAGCTTATCTATCTCACCCTCAACTATGATAGCTTCCTTGCAATCTTTAAGGTCGTCAAGGCCATACATAATTCTTTCAGCATCCTTTACAAGTTTAAAATTTTTGTCGCCATCTCTATACTTTACATTTATAAGCTCATTATCTTTATAGTAGTTAAATTGTATAGTATTTCTTTCAGCACTAACTTGTGGCATATATTCTCTACCCTCAGATACTTTGTTTTTTAAAAGTGTTTTCTCACTAATACCTCTACTGCTAAAATACTTTAAAAACTCTTTACTATATTCTGAGCTTAAAACTTTTGGTGTTGGCTTTATGTATTGTATTTCTTTCATAAAATCGTATTTTTTTAAAGCACCTTTCCAGCCACAGTTGTGGCAATTCCAAACTCCAGTATCTATGTTTACAGAAAGGCAAGGGTCTGATTTTTTTCTTCTTGTGTGAGAACATTGAGGGCATTTAGTTTTTACTTGACCTGATGTTCTTTTTACTATTATGCCATAATCACTAAATGTCATAGTATCATACCTTTAAGCTTGCCACTACTTATACCATCTACCTTTACAACATATTCATCGTTAAAACACTCTTGATTTAACCAAGTAGTAGCATGTTTTCTGTAA
>TARA_R100000278_G_scaffold40122_3_pt1 | contig 45980 bp, 67 predicted proteins | sample TARA_R100000278 | Tara Oceans TARA_R100000278 (sample SAMEA2620755) | marine metagenome | biome: marine biome (ENVO:00000447); feature: deep chlorophyll maximum layer (ENVO:xxxxxxxx); material: "saline water (ENVO:00002010), including plankton (ENVO:xxxxxxxx)" | depth 66 m | reverse complement strand
TGATTTTAATCTTAATGTATTATCAGCACCATTAAGTTTTAATCTGAAACCATACACCCCTGTTTGCCCAAAAGTATTTGAAGCACTAGCATAACTTGGTTGTTTTTCTATTAAATCTAACGCTACACCATCGGTAGGATTATTGTCGCTATAATTAGCTACTTCTATTACAGGAAAAGTTGCAGATTGAATTGTTAGTAATTGACTTGGGTCTGACGTAGAAACTCCCACCTTACCTGCATTAGTAATTATCATTCTTTCGCTACCAGCAGTATCGAATCTAATTTTATCTTCATCCGCAGATTCTTCGACCATCACTTTGGTATCGCCATCTGCATCTGATAACTGTATGGCAGAGTTTATTTGTCCTACAGCAATTGACATGACCTCAATAGAAACACCGTTTGCTGGTGCTTCTGAGAAAGTTAAAGTAGTGCCACTAACACTATAGGTAGCTTTTTCTTGATAAACACCACCAACATATACTTGTGTATTGTTTTCGTTTGCTGGAGCTGCCGATAATGTGAAGGTTGTATCAGAACCATCACCTGTGAACTCATCTATCAAAACACTAGAAGCCGCAGCACTAACATCTAAAACTGTGTGAGTTATAGCTTCTACTGCTACACCTGTTGGCGGGGCAGTAGAAAAAGTTAATGTCGGTCCTGAAATACTAAAAGTACTTTTGTGTTGATAAACACCATCAAAGTAAACTTGTACGTTGTTCTCACTTATAGGAGTAACACCTAAATCTAAAGTGGTATCACTGTTATCTCCCGTCATGGTTGCAATAACCATGTTTGCTCCTTGTAAATTACTTAGAGCAGAATATATTGTTACCTCTCTGCCAGATGCTGGAGCTGTACTTAGCGTGACAGTTGTGCCGCTGACACTGTAAGAATTATGTGCTTGGAAAACCCCGTCTATGAAAACTAATAATTGTTTTTCATCTTGTACTGCATTTGAAATAGTAAAAGTAGTGGTAGAAGCATTTGCGGTTGTAAAAGTATTAGTTACAAGAAAATCTGAACCGTCTGCTAAGTCACCCCAAGCATTTGTATAACCTTCAAACTTTCCCGTTGTAGAGTTATATCTTAAATAACCTGCTTCTGGAGAAGCTGGTCTCTGTGCGGTTGTACCCACAGGAACGTGTAAAGAATCTGTTTTTGCACCTAAATCAAGAGATACATCTGGAGTTGAATCGCCAAACCCCATTTTATTACTTGATAGAGTAATATCGTTACCAGAAAGGTTGAAAGTATCAACCATCCCTGCTGTCAATCTAAGTTCTACTTTATCGCCTGAACTAAAAGCTCTAGCAGTAGTTCCCTCTTGAGCTCTGACTACAGTTAAATTTTGATTACCTGCACTACCAGATGAAGCAGTAACTTTAACTATTTCATTATTGGTATCGTCATCAAGAGTAGCAAAAAAAAAGGTACCCGCTGTAGCATCTGCTACAGGAAATACACTACCATCCGTTACAGGAATTGTAGTCGTAGAATTATTGACCCCACTCGATAGCGTGGTTTTGGCATTGTTCTTAAAAACAAGTCCCGTCACAGTTAAGTCCTCCTAAATTAGCTGACTGTAACTGTCCAAGTAATTGTCATAGAGTCTGCTGAACCTTTGTTTACTACAGAAAATTCTGTACGACAAAGCATTGTGCCACTCGAAGATGCGTTCAATATACCTGCTTCTGTAACTGCTCCCGTACCTGTCCCTGCTGCAAAAGTTGCTGTATAAGTTACGACAGCACCAGAAACACTTGTGCTTGTAAGAGCAACTCTTCCAAGTTCTGTTTCTAATGCAGTATCACCAGCAGCTGGGTTAGTAGTACCAGAACCAATAGCCATGTGAGACATAGCTGTAGCAGTAGCATCTTTCATACGAGAAGCAACATAGCCTTTACCTGCAGTAACAACTATATTATCTACTTCTCTTACGACCTGACCGTTTAAGGATATTGCTAATTTACCTTTTAAATTTAAGCCATCATTTATCATGCGTTTGCTCCGTTAGTTTAATACGCTTGTGTTTAATGCTGCTGTATTCAGTACACTAGAAGCTCCAGATACAAATAGAATACTCAGCGATTCTGATATTGTAGCACTTTCGGTAAGTGATTTGGAAGAACTTAAAGATTGAATTGCCTCTGTAATAGAGGGTGCATCTGAAATTATTGCTCCAGAACCCACTAAAGAAGCTTCTGACATCGTTAAAGTATCTGCAAGGGCTTTTGATACTATTATTGCTTGTAAAGACTCAGAGAGGCTAGGAGCATCCGTAACAGGTCTTTCTAGCCCAAGTGCATGTACTTCAACAACAGAAAACACATTTCCTTTCTGCATATTGATATCTGTTTGTAATTCATCACTAGCACTCGCTGTATCATCCAAGGTATAAGCATCAGACAAAGCTCTTTGATAGGCTACTTGTCTTGCTAAAGATTCAGACATTGTTAAGTCACCAGCAGTTGCAATAGAGGCATTTACTTCCCCGCCCATGCCGCTATGATTAGTACAATAGTAATGTAAGGTTGTGGCAGTGTTTTCAGTAACTTGTATTCTTGTATAAGCACCACTCGAACCAGCTGTACCGTTTGTAGTAACCCCAGAAGTATATTGACTGCCGCTGTTATGAGAACCATTTGCGGTTTCACTAAATCTAAAAGGATGTCCTGAGTTACTTGAGTCTGAGGTATCAAAGGTGTAAGTGTTTCCAGAAATCAAATGCACTAACGGAGAAACAATTCCATCAATATAATATTTATTTCCAGAGCCGTAATTATTAACTCCAGAAGCAACAGTGACAGTAAAAGTTGTATCTCCAGAATCTTGTATAGATGTTTCTGCTCCCATGCCGCTGTGATTTGTACAGTAGTAATGAACATCTGGAGTAGAGTCCGAAACAACAATTTGTGTATAAGCACCTGCAGAACCTGCAGTGCCATTTGTTGTTACGTTAGTTGTGTATTCAGAACCTGAATTATGTGTGCCATTTGCTGTTGTAGAAAACCTTAATGGATGTCCAGAGTTGCTTGAATCTGATTGGTCAAATATATAAGTTACTCCTGAATTTAAAATAAGTGCTGGGCTAGATACTCCGTCAATATGATATTTATTACCCGTGCCATAAGAATTTGTAGCAGAAGCAACAGTAACAGTATAAGTTTTTGTTACAGGCGGTGTTGTAGAATCATCCACAGCTTTACCCACATCTTTTGCTTCTGTTTCTAAAATAGTTGTTGTATCGGTTTGTGCTGAAGAAAATGCTAGAGCAGCAGACTCGCTAATTGTAGGAGTGTCTGCAAGTGTTCTTTGAAAATCAACAACTTTTGTTAAATTTTCTGCAATTGATAAAGCATCACTAACAGGTCTACTGACTGCTAATGCAGGTGCATCAGTCACACCAAAAGAATCTGCCGCTGGTCTACTAAAAGAAATGGCAGCTGATTCAGCTATGTTTATTGTGATTGCTCCTTGTCTGCCTTCAGTAAAAAATAAATTTTTACTATCCGCATCTAGCAAGATGTCGGTTATTTGTAAGCTAACAAAGGATAAAGGGGCTTTAAGGTTTACAGATGATAAAACACTTTTAAGGTTTTGAAAGTCTACTTTTAGCCTGAATGCCATTAGTCAAAGTCATCTCTCACATTAAATTTTATTAAATCAACTACTGTCTGAATGTCACCATTTGATTTAGTAAATTCAACTTCTGCTTCGTAAGCTCCTGCATCAGGAAAAGTATCTGAAGGGAAAGTCATAGTAACTGTTCCCGCAGTTGCGTTTGTGATAGTAGCAACTATAGTTTTTAAGATTGTAGTTTCACCTATTTGTCTAATTCTAATTCTTACTGTACCGCCTGATATATCTACAGGAGCAAACGTATCTGAATTTTCTTGGTCTAATACTTGTCCTGAAGCGGCTGTATTACTGTCTTTTAAACTTAAAGTAAGCTCTGGAAGGGTGTCTCCCTTTACTACTCTAATTGTCGAAGCGTAAGCCATTACACAAACTCCTGATATTTAATAGTTAATGGGGCACCAACATTGCCGTATTTTGTTTTTCTTACAGCTTGTGCCTCACCTTTATCATACATTCTTTTGTTTAAATCTGCTGCTTGAACATCGGTCCAAGGACAATCTTTCATCATCTGTAAGCGATATAAAGCACCGTGAACTATTGTTTCTGCATATTCATTTGCAATTATAGTTGGAATGCTTGATGCTGTTGCAGTTGGTTTTAAAGAATACAAAACGTAGAGTTTTTCATTTTCTGTTGGAGTTGGTGCAAACAAAATAGTTTCTTGGTCTTTTTGAGTATAGTATTTGACTTGACCTTTGCCATAAAAATCAAAAATAGATACACCACCTATCTGTGCTTTTGGTTGTATTCTCGTATATCTTTTTTGTGAAATCTGAGTAGCTGAACTATCAGAGAATTCTTTAAAAATATCTATTATATGATTGAGCTCAGTACCAACAGGTATTTCTAAATCAAGATGTGAATACTCATTTACGTTTTTATTTATTTGCAACATAGTCAAATCTTGTAAATAAATATCTGTGCTTATACAAAACTCTATTAAAGTGTTTCTTAATTCATCAACAGCTAAAGATTCTGGACAAGAAGGAGCTTCTTTTCTAACTCTTGGCACTAATGTTTCTATTTTCTTTGTAGCCATATTATGTCATTTCCGCTGGAGTTGATGGTTTGGGTGAAGAAGCTGAATCAGCTTGGCTCTTTATACCCATTGAATTCTGAAAACTTTGCAAATACAAAGTAGATTTATTTAGGTCAGAAGGGGATTCTGTGTCTTTTTGGTAAGCTCTATACAACATATAGTCTAAGATAGCATTTGCATAAATATCATCAAGACTTATAACTGTTGTCGTAGTAGTAAAGTTTGCAATAGTGATATTAGCTGGAGCAGAACTGTACACTATGTCAGCTGTGTGACCACCGCCTGATGGATGTGGATATACATAAAAGTTTTTTGGGTCTCTTTCATCATAGACATAATATTCAACATGAAGCCCTGTGGTCGAATACCAATCAGCAACTGTATCGTCTAATACTTTTTTTTGTATATTTTGTATCGGCTTCACAGTTGGAGAAGCATTTTTGTAAAGAGACAACAGTCTCAATCCAGCAGTTGGCAAAGTTTGTTTTGCAGTTTGTGCTAGTGTGAATGCTTCATTGACGGGATTTGCATCAGGTCTTATAAGAACTATTTCTCTTTGAGCATCGTTCAAATAATTTAAAAGGCTTTGTTGAGACCATTTGACATTTGTGGTGTCTTGTAAAATCTCTTCTGCTTTGTCTATTAAATCTATTACCCTGATTGTTGCCATTTTATAATCCTAAAGATTTTTTCTCCTCATCAGTTAAATCATCTTCACTATAGATAAAGGTCCAATATTCATCTCTATGTATTGGATTATAAACAACAACTTTGCCGAAACTTCCTCTTGAAAAAAGAGGAGTTTTTGAGACTTTCTTTTCCTTTTTTTCTTTTTTTGATGCTTTGTTTTTTTCTTTTAAGGAATTAAGTTGTGCCTCTAAATCAGCCAACTTGTTTTTTGGATTTAAAGAAACATTGTATTTCTCTTTTGCCTCTTCAATTATTTTGTCTTTTGTTAATGTCATTTCTTTTTCTTTGCTCTAATTTTACCACTTTTAGAAGCTTTCTTTGCACCTTTCGGACCCATAACTTTAGTCATAGTTCCATAGATGTAAGCATTGAGTTTAGCTCCTTTTAAACCTTTCTTTTTCCCTTGGGATTTGAGCCTTCTTTCTAAGGCTTCTCTTTTGCTACCTTTTGGCATAGTACCTCCATATAAGAGGGGGAGCCGAAGCTCCCCACACTTAATTATTAAGAGTTTAACTTAATTTCACCAATAGCTGTTGGAACAACTACTTTGTAGCCGTACACAGCTAAACCTCTTACACCATCACCGAATGAAGATTCTAATCTTACAGTTTCAGTGTTAGTCATTTGAGAGGCATACGCTACAGCTTTAGGATGACCATAAAGACCTGTAGTCACAGAACCACTAGAAGGTAAGTTGTTAGAAACATAAACAGTAAATCTGTCTATCATTCCAATATTACCGTTTCTAATTGGTGACTCAGCATCACCTGTTAGGTATGCTTGTTTTAGGTCTGAGTTTTTGATTATCGCAGCTGTTGCTGGGTCAATAATCATAAACCTTTCGGTTTCTGGAATATTGTTTTCATCCAGAGTCCTACCAGCAGTCAAAATATGACCTAAGATGTTTCCAGCATTAGTTCCAGCTTCACTACTATTAACATCTGTTAATGAGGAACCTGCACCAACATTAGCGAATACATCTTGCTCAATTGCAATCTTCATGTTTTGAGCTGCATCTTCTGCTGCCGCATTCATGAAGTCTATGTCTGCTTGTTGTCTGAGAATATCATCAACTTTAAAAGCATAGCTTTTAGCTTTGTTGATATTTAACTCAACCGTACCTGAAGTGACATCAGCATAACTTAAAGAACCTGTGTAGTCTGCCACTGTGACAGCTGGTACAGTTCTAATGTTTACCTTGTCGCCCTGTCCTGAAATTTCGCCTTCATACTCGTTAGTAGTGACTTCCGCCAAAACCGTATTAGCATAAAACTTTGCTTGAAGCTTTTTGGAAAATATTTCAGGAATAAAGTGTTGTTCGCCTGAAGCAAACGAGAAATTTCCACCACTTGAAGAAATTGCCATTTTATTTCACCTTTATATTTAAAAAGTTTTAAATTATGTAGTAAAAGGTTATGGCTTTATTCTTCCCTCGGTATAAGCTTTATCTATGTCTTTTTCAAACTTTTTGTATTGTTTGTCAGACAACTTATCAATTTCAGAACGAGACCAAATCTTTTTACTACTACCTATATTTTGTTTCCTAGCCTTAGAGAGTGTAGGTTCCACATTTTGTTTCGCCTTTTCTACTAATTCCTCTTTGGAAACAGTATTGGAGTCAATTCCTAAATCTTTTTTATATTTAGATAACAGGCTTATTACATCTTGAGTTTCGCCTTCAACAGCAACTTCTCTCCACATTTTTGTCTGTCTCTCAAGCCAAATTCTAAAATCTGGACTATTTGAAACAGTCGCATAATCTGGATGAGCACTAGCTATTGCATCAAAATGTTTTTTATCTTCCTCTTCTTTACGAGCCGCAAGGACTTCTTGAGTAGTTGCAGAAACTTTTTGGTCCATTTGAGCAAATCTAGCATCAACATATTTCTGAAGGGGTTTCACTATTTCGGGATAATCTTTGATTATCTCTGATAGGTCCACGCTAACTTCTTCTTTAGCCTCTTCTATCTTTGGCTCAGACTTTAAAGCTTCCATAGCTGTTATCTTGTTAGACATCTCAACTATTTTACTTTCAAGCTCCTTCGCCCTCTGGGTTTCTTTGGTCATCTTCGCTTGTGCGTTTTTGTACCTTTCTTCCCATTGTTCGGAGGTCAATAAGCCTTTATCAGACTTAGTGTCATCTTCCTGAATCTCTTCCTCCTGATTTGATGCCTCCACAGTCTCCGCAGATTCCTCGGGTGTGTTTTCAGCTTCCTCAACTACTTCTTCTGGAGTGTCCTGTACTTCTTCTGCCTCTGGGATAGCGAGTCCCTTTGCTTCTGAATCGGATTCCGTCTGAGAGTCTTGCACCTGCTGTATCATCTCATCAGCTTCTTTTTCAAGCCTTTCAGCGATTACCTCGCCTTTAGTTTTTTCTCTTGCCATTTTTCTCGGTCCTATTTGGGGTGTCGATTAAAATTATTTATATATATTAGATGTGTCCTTTCGGGTACCTAACGAGTCGATTACCTTATCGGCAATCTCGTCTAAAGATACTATAAACTTTAAGATGTCGCAACGACCTTGACTAAAGCGGAAGTTGTCCGTTATTTCCAATTGGTCCCGTTCCGTCTGGCGGATTAGTTCCATTTCTTGCATTAGGTCCGACCATTCCTTCGGCATTCTGGACCTGATTTCCCTCACCGCTTTCGAGGCTTTGGGCGAGAGCTTGTTGTAGTGCTTGTTCATTCATTAACTCCTGCTGTGATTTAATAACTTCATCTGGGTCTATATCTAAAGATTTAGCTATATCAACTAGGAGATTCTCTCTCTTAACCATTTGAGCATCCATTGGATTATTGATAAGAGATAAGAATTGCAACAATCTTTGTGACTGTACTTCTTTTTGAATTAAGGCAGTAGACCCTCTGGCAACTATTCGCATATCTGATTTAATGCTTTCGTCATCATTCCAAGTCATATTCCAATCATAAATTGACCTTATCAATGGCTTGGTTAAGAAATCATCAATATTTTTAATTACTGATTTCAAAACTATGTTTGCATTAGACATCAGGATAGAAATACCTGTAGCTGTTCTGTTCAAAGAACTTTGGGTTTGTCCATGCGTATAAGAAGGTAAAGCTGTAGTTTCATCAGCAAACCTTCTAAATAATTCTATTAAAGATTGTAAAGATGGAGTGTTTGACTGTGGTTGATAGAATCTAACCATAGGCTGGTTCCCATCGCCCCCCTCTCGCAAAAATACTCGCCAAGGGTACATTTCTGTAGGGTCCTCACCAGAAGCAAGTAAATCATTGTTTACTTCCACCATAGGACCAGAAGAAAGAGCCACATTGTCCAATAAAATTCTTGTGGCAGCATTCATAGTGTTTTGTGAATCACGCATCATACGAGGCACTCCTGTACCCCAGAAAGAATGCGGATTTTTTTCATAAGGAAATATGAAGTATGGTATCTGTCCACCTGCTAATGGATTCAATTGAGCTTTTATTATTTTATCTTCAAGGAGCCAAATATTGCACTGATACTCTTGAGACAAATCATCAGCTGGGTCAAAATCAATGCCAAGCTCTTCTAAGTCGTGTCCATTCAAAGAACCCCAAAATTCTAAAACTTCAAACTTGTAAGTTTTATCTGCATAGCTTTTTATATTAGCAATGGTTCTACGGTCTTTTTCATGCTGTTCTTCGTAATGATTTCCTTCTTTGTAATAAAATAAACATTCATCAATGGCTTCAATATTGAAGTTAGGAAAGTCTTTTAAATCTGTAAGTTCTTGTCTGGAGATAATATGCCTTCTAAAAATATTACGCATATCTTCAACAGAAGTAGCATAAGGGTCTGGATATAAATCAAATACCGATACTGCTTCCATCTCAGGCATAGGCTCTTCTTCTATCAAAACGGCAAAGCCGTTTTCGCCTTTTACCCATTTATGGTCTTTGTTTATTTTTAAAGTACCAGCTTTCATTGCCCCTGTACCAAAAATAACTTGCTCCATAATAGCTTCTTTCATCTTGCCTTCAAGATTGTTTTCTACAGCTTGGTCAGCAATTTGTTCAGACATCGCTTCTACTCTTCTAGTAGTTTCTTTCTCTAGTTCTTCTTTGAGCTCTGCAATACGCATCTCAATAATAGGCTCAAGTTCTTCGGTGCTTACTTGTTGTGATACCGCCATGATTTCTTGAGCAGCTCTTTCGGCAAGTTCCATCTCTAACAAGGGTTGTTTGGTTACAGGAGTTTCTTCGATTGCAAAAAACTTTTGCCCCGCTTGAAATAATAAATCGGTAATTCGTGAGTATGCGGCTAAAACTTTTGTACGAGTCAAACCTACATATACTTGCGACCTGTCACCCTTTTGTTCTATCTTGGCTAAAACCTCTGGGTCGTATTGTCCCATGAAGCTTCTTAAATCTTCTATCCAATCGCTTTCGACATCATTACGAGCATCTCGATATTCCTCGAACTTAGCTCGAAGCATTCCGCCAAGCGTAATTAAATCTTCTTGTTCTTCAGATTCGACAATTGATATGCCTTCTGGATTTAGTTCTTCGTCTGCCATTTAATAAAAAAATTCCTTTCTTTCTCTTTTGAAAGTCTTTCTGTGCTTTCTTGGCATACTGTTCAAGCCAAACAAAGCAATGCTATAAGCCATTATTCTATCATCAAAACATCCTGATTGGGCATTTGTTATTCCTCGAGCATCCACGACATAAGTTCGTAGCTCGTTTATAAGTTCCATATCCACAATGCCAGATTCGCCTTGTCGTAATAGATGCACTAAGTTATCAATAATTAATGGTTTTGTCTTGGTTGTTGTTAAAAAACCTGCTCGTCTAGTTAGCTTGTCTACATACGCATCGTCTACGGTTTGTTCGACAAACAAGTTTGGATAATTAAGTTCCTGCATTTTTCTTATGGTAGTGAGTCCGTGATTGTTTCTTTCAATCAAAGTCCAAGCTTTGTTGTAAAAGACTGCTACTTTGAGGACTATGTGGGCGAGGTCAAACGGGTCTACATGACCTGACCATGTGGCGACCTGATTGCCGAAGTGGTCTAAAACTTGAATGCAGCTGTAGTCTCCGTGCTCGAGCCCCTCCGCAACATCTACTCCAATACAATACCTTAGAGAATCCCTTGGATTCTCGAAAATTTTTAGGAGCCCATTTTTGTGTTCTACGAAATCGTTCTCCCGCACATCGAGGCGGGAAATCGGGGAATAGCACTCTAACGCTGCTTGGTCTATGTATTTCGGTTCTACGAATAATCTACCTGTAGTTAAAAACGCTTCCTGCGGGGTAGACGGGTATTCCTGTCTGAATAATTCTTCCGAGCCAAGTTCTTGTATTTTTAATCTGCGATAGAGTATTTGCTCGTCCGTGAGCTCGTACATAGCTTTCACATCTTCTTCTTCTCGTTCTAGTTCAAAGTATTTATCGGTCTTACGCTGGTATTCGGGCATCATAAACCAAGGGATAAAACATATATCCCACTCACCTTCACCCCGTAGAGCTCTCATACACGCATCATAGAACCAGCCTCCTGCTCCATTCGCAGTCGATTCTAATAATATCTCAGACTCCATTTCGGGGACCGTCTGGAGCAAACTCGGGATGATATCGGCATTCGGGTAGAAAGCGACCTCAGACCCATGCAGATAGTTTGTGGTCCACCCCCTCCCAACTTCGCCTGTTCTGGCTGTCGCAATCCTCCAACGGGACCCGTGTGTAAAAGCCATGGAGTTAGAAGTCGATTCTTTGAGTTCAGGGGTCACCAAAGGGTGTGGCAAATTATCGTAGTAATTACGCACCATACTGAAGATAGCTTTAGTAGATTCGTTCAAGTGCGATACTACTACCGCATTAAGGTTTTGATTGGTTGCCGTTTTCCAAAAACCCCGTGCCTGACAATATGTAGAAATACCCGTTTGTCGTGCCTTTAAGATGAGCATTCGGACCCGTTTTTGATGAGAATATTGCATTTCAATCTGCTCATCCAATAATCTTTGTGCTTCATTAAAAACAAGGGGCTTTGATTTGCCTTGTTTATCTATAATTTTTAAGCAATGTTCCGAATAAAGACTGAGATTCGTCTTAAAGGTATTTATAATTTTTTTTATTTTATTTTTTTCAATGTCAGTTTGCAAAATAACTAGCCCCCCTTATGTCCATGTGGGGGGTGTATGTATATGTGTGTGTGGTGGCGGAGCCCCTGCCCCCGACCCTTGTAGCTGTTGGTCTGCATCGATAGTGGTCACTCACCTATGGGGATGCTCACCTATGAAAGGTGATTCTCTTCCTTTATAAAATCTAAAGTCTCGAACCAATTCTCTTTCATTGATACCTCAATTGATTGGCTTTCCTCAAGCATTCCATAGAATTTCATAAGGATTTCCAGAGCCTTAACCCTTGAGCCTGAGGTATGTCCGTTTACTTTACCAAGGGCTTCATCCTTAAGCTGCTGGATGATTGCATCGTGGTCATTTAAGTTCCTTTCCTTGGATTGCTTGGTCTCTTTTGCCAACATTTCTTGAACTTCATCATCCTTCATCAATCTGTGACCCTGCGAATATGCTGACCTCGGAGAATACCCAACTCTTTTTGCTGCTTCTGTAGCGTTCTTTGTCACCATAAAATGCTGCACAAATTCCTCTTTTCTTTGCTTCACGGATTTGTTTTTAATCATAATATTTCACCTGTTATTTTCTGCTATAAGTTTACACCAATCCACTAAATCTAGCAGGTCCAAATTGTACTTCATCATGTTGCAAGATAGACAAACCAGAGCAATATTTTCGGGGTGATATCCGACCTTATTTTCTATGCGGTCAATGCTGATATTTGTGAGATGTTTGCCTGTGCCATCCTTGATAAATGTCATGGGTAATCCGCTGTATTTACATAGTCCTTTTTGCTTGTCATAGAGCTTATATAAATCCTCTTTGGTTATTGTAAATCCGTGAGTTTTCTTACGCTTATTTGAGAGTTGGTTGTATAGGTTTGATATATAAGAATATGGGCTTTCGGACATTTTTTTTCTTTTCCCCGAATCACGGCAGCTGCGGCAAATATTACTTGTGTAGCCTTTGTTTTTCTCGAAGCGGTCAAGGGCTTTTTCTTTCCCGCATTTATGGCAGGATTTAGCTTCTAGGTTATGACCAATCGAATGGGAATCTATCGGTGATAATGAACTCAAAATTATCCTCCGTCTTAAGGGTATCTCTGAATCTTTGCATTGCCTTTTTGCTCATCGCAATTGCGGGTCTCCCCTCCATTATTTTTTCCCCGATTAGGATGCAGCCTTGACTATCTGTCTCTGGAAAATTACCAACATGAAAAAGGATATAAGTTCTATTGGGTACATCATCCACTATAAATGTTTCTCCGAATCTTTTGGATGTATATCTTGAGCAAGTATATGTACCAGATGGGATGCAGCTGACATTTTTTTTATTCCCCCGAAAAGGGCGTTCCGCTGTATAAAATTCCTCATCATCAATTGTGAGTTTGCCAAGGGTGGCTTCAGGATGATAAGCGAATCTTTCGAGTAGAACCTTCATAGATATTTTTCTTAAGATGGAAACAGTAAAGCTAAAGTTGCAACACCCGCAGCAATGACAGCCCAAGCAACTCTTTCGACCCAGCCAACATAAACCGTATTCTTTTGTTGTTGCTCTTCCAACCTTCTCAATCTTCTTTCATGGTCACTTACATCATCTTTTTGATTTATGATTCTTTCCTCAAGTCGTGGGAGGATTTGAGTAAGCTTGTGAACCTCTTCCATTTTTTGCTCGAGGTTATTTAATCGCATTTCTATTTCTTTTGTTTCCATTGTTATAGGGTATTTAGAGAAGATACAACACAATCAAAGCTGCTTCAACTTTATGTATCACTCTGAAATAAATGTAATAAAAGTTATAAGAAACATTCTTTTTATGAAAACAAAATCTAAAAAAACATATAAAAAAAACAATTATTTTTCATCTTATGCTTGACAGCCTCTATTTTTAATTGATAAGGTTCGCATCATGTTATTACAAACCAAACAAACAACGGAGGAAAATATGACAATAACAAGCAAAAACCAACCTTTAACAGCATACATCCAAAAACAGAAATTCTGTTTGACTGAATCTGTTAAGAATCTTAACTGCCTTAACTTTCAGCGTGACGAACTTGAAAGCTGCATCATTGCTTTTGATTCTGATAAAAAACAATTTGTTGAGAAAGATTCATTTGAGTCGGGATTTATGAAATTCATAATCCCTGAAATTCTTAAGTCTTTCAAAAGCATTGTTGAAAGGTCAAACCCTCATATCAAAAAAGCTTTAACTTGGGACCTTGGACAGTATGCTGGAAATTGGCATCTGTCAGATGAAAGTGAACGCAAAACTAACCTTGGTGTTGATATGAAAGTTGTGAATGAAAACAACGGTGATGTTTCATTTACTAGCCCTAAAGCGGGTCGCATTTGGAGCTTCAAGTTCCGCACTCAAAAAGTGCAAAACACTAGGTGGAATCTTGAGCACAACCTAAGTGAAGTTGAAATTATGACCGTGACCGTGGAGGTGTATCACAACGGTCCTGCAGGAAGAAGCACTTCTGACGAGTCCTAATGGGACGAAACACCCCTTCGGGGGTGTCAAGTGCGGAACACGGGGTTCCAAACAAAAAATTTTCATACGGAGAAAAATATGAAAAAGACTAGAAAAAAACAAATCGAGCAAATCCAAGAAAAATTAATTGCTCTTATGGAAAAAGAGGGCACAGGATGGACTAGGCAATGGGTCCAAACTTTGGCTCCTTGGAACATCAAATCAAAAAAGCCTTACAGGGGTATGAACAACTTCTTTTTGTCCCTCACAAAGCCTGAATTTGACTCTGAAAGCTATCAGATTACTGACCCTGACGGCAATGTAATCGAAGAGTGCGGTGACTATGTAGATGACTCACCTGTTTGGGGTACCTTCAAACAATGGAATGAGTTGGGCTACAGAATCAAAAAAGGCTCCAAAGCTTCCAAGGTGGTCTTTGCCTCAATGCTTGAGAAAAAAATCAGTTGGTTATCTGACAGAGAAAAAGCTGCGGTCAAAGCAGGGGGTAAAATTCCAACTTACTTTGCTTGGAAAGAGTTCAATGTTTTCAATGCAGTTCAAGTTGAAGGGATTGACTCAGATACCATTTCTGAATGGTGTGGCAACTCAAAGCATACCAAAGAACTTTCCAAGGAAAAGCTTGAGAATATCCGCAAGTTTGTAGCCAATACCAAGGCTCATATCATTCACAATGAGCACAACATGATGGGTGCCTCAGATGGTGCTTACTACACCCCTAGCTCAGATATTATCAGCATCCCAATCATGGATAAATTCGATGATGATGTTTCTTACTACGGGACCCTTTTACACGAACTGATTCATTGGACAGGTGCGGAAGATAGATTGGACCGTGACATTAAAAATGAGTTTGGTTCTGAGGACTATGCAAAAGAAGAGTTGGTTGCGGAGATTGGTTCCGCCATCCTTTGTCAATTGCTAGGCATTGAGACCACTATCAGAGCCAATCATGCACAGTACCTAAACGGTTGGATTAAATCCATCAAGGAAGATTCAAAAGTTATGGTCCAAGCTTTTTCCAAGGCTACTAAGGCAGTTGATTATCTATACAGCTTTCAAGAAGAGATGAAAGAGGAGGATGCAGCTTAAAGCACTACTGACGAGACTTTATGAGTCGAAACCTGTTTTTTCTTTCCCCCCGAAAAAGCAGGTCTAGTGCGGGACATTGGGTCCCAAACAAAAAACTTAATTGCCTTCGGGCAGGAGAAAAATATGAATAGATTAGTTAATTTTTTACAAGATGATTTAGAAAAAATAAGTCATTCTTTTCAAAATATAAGAGAGGCAATTAATTGCAAAATTAATTATGAAGATGAATCGTTGTTGGCAAAAGATATTGAAACGTTAGAAACATTCATTATTTATTGGTCACGACATGCAAAAAATATATTGAAGGAGGAGGACTAACTATAAAAATATATTTGCATCTAATGTAATCGTGTGATACCATTAGATGCATAAACTTAATTAACATTTTTTTAAAAGGAGAAAAATATGACACAAAAAACAAAAGACTTTATCTTAATCATTGCGATGGCTTTTCCCGTACCAATTGCATTAATCATAATGCTTTCGCAGGGAGGTGCATAATGAGTTCTATAGCATCTTATCCATTAACTACAGAGGAACGAGAAGACTTAAAAATTGAGGTCTCAATGGACATTCAAACAATACTTGGTTTAGCAGAATTGATTGATAAGACATTGGACTCAATACACAGACTTGATGACATTAACTTAGGTGGTGTCGAAAGTTTGAGTCTTAAATTGGCTAACCTATCTCGATACTCTTTTAATGTTCAGAATAAACTTGCGGACTTTATGGCTGACCTTGAGGCTGTAGCATCTTTCAAAGGATGGGACGAGGTCCAAAACAGCACTTCTGAAGAGTCTTGAATAGACGAAACCCCCTCAAGGGCTTAGAGGGGGTCAAGTGCAAAGGCAAGGTGCCTTACACAAAAACTAAATTGCCTAACGGCAGGAGAAAAATATGACAATAACTAAAAACAACATCAAGCTTGAGGGAAATGGTTTCCTTCCGCATGATACAAAAAACTTCAAAGCCTATTTTGAAAATGATATTAACTTTATTTTCAGCAACGATAAGCTAATAGCTATGGTCAGAGATATAACAATCAATGGTGTATTTCGTGACTACAGCAAATCTTTTTACTTTTTTACTGACATTGGCTATCCAAATAGTCACGTTCAATTAGCTAAAAAAGATTTAAAAGGACTTATCAGCGAAGCCAAAAACGAAACTTTTTATGAAGACGTTAAGAAGGTTTTGAAAAAAGAAGGACTTTGGAAGGAGGCAGCCCAATGAAAAAGAATATCAATGGAGTCAGTCAAGTGAAGTTGTTGAGGATTGCTTACATGACCTTAAGTAAATACGCAAACAGCTTTGAGATTGAATTAAATGATGACGAGTGGTTTGAGCTTAAAGAAAATTTTGCTAAGTCTCTTCAAACAAACATTTTGTTTCTTAATTGGGAAGAGCAAGATGCTTTGATAACTGAGCTTGAACACGGAAGAATTACTAATTCTAAAGCAGAACGCATAGCAGAAAAAGGCGGCAAAATAGATTTAGTATGTGGGAAAAAAGACTTTATAGTTATGGGCACAGGTGTCAAACAGACTGAAACTCTTTATCATTCTGACAGAGGGAGGTACTTATGACAGTCATAAATAAAACTCAAAAAATTAACAGCATGATGGATGAAGTGGCAGCTAAGTCAGCTGAAGATTTTATAGAAAAATTGGATAAGCAGCTTGGGGATTTGTATCAACTTCTAAATGATGCAAAAGAAAGTTTTAATAAAAAAGTTATATCTGAGGAACTTAGAATAAAATACAGAAAAAAATTCGACTGTGCTGCGGACAATATCATTGGAGCTAGGAGAAGTCTTGGAGGAGACTTTGTTTATATAGTTCCAGAGGAGGAGCTATAATGTCTGGAGCACAAACTTACGCAGTTTGCCCTGAATGCAACAATCAAGAAGCAGATGCTTATTGGTGTAGCGAAATGGGTGACAATCTGTCATGTAAAAAATGCGGCTATGATTCTGGTTGGAAAAAAAGCGATTTTGATAAAGCAAAAAAATATCTTAAGAGACTATCCCATGTTGAATTAGTAGCAATACAAAATTTTGTTTTTGACATGATTGACTACAAGTACGGTCAAGAAAACAAAGAAGATATTTCATAAGCAAATAATGAAACATAAAGGGCAGCTTTCGGGCTGCCTTTTTTGTTTGTCAAGTCTATGAATTTATTTTTATATCCGCTAATATCACAGGTCCTATGTTAATCAAAGAATCAATCATAAAAGTAGCAAGAACACTGAAAGAAGGTAAAGAAATTAACATACAGGACAAGAACATTTTAGAAGGCTATCCAGAAGATTTAAGCGAGACAGATATTATCAAAGCAATGAATGCTATTGATATAGTTTCAGATGTTTTGCTTGATTTGGAGTGAGTCTATTTTTTTAATAGCATCTTCATAGTTAGTTCCAAGCACCTGCCATTCTGTATCTTTATCAGGCTTAAATAACCATCCTCTCTGGCTTGGACTTTTACCATGTATGTTGTTGGGTACCCATTTTATTTTTCCCCCGCTGTAGCCCCTCTTTTGAAGCCTCAAAGCTATGCTATCTTTCCGACTCATCTTCAATTACCTCTTTCCAGAAATCTTCAAAGATAACCCTAAACTCTTCAAGGCTAGGAATATTAACATTAGGAACATCTTGTAAATCTTTAACATGTTGTCTGTAAGCCGTAAGTAATTCTTTTTCAGAGTACAAAATCATTTAGTGCAAAGTCCTCTCCCCATTGAAATCTGTAGGCGGGATGTAAATTTCTGTAAGCTCTCCAACAACCTCAAGACCATATTCATCAGCTGCTTCTTGTGCCTCTTTCATTGAGTTAGCATAAAGGATTGGACCTTCCATTGTTTTTCCTTGATGAGTATATTCAGTGATATAAATTTTCATGCTTTCCATAAATCTTTTCTAGCCCAATAGTTTGCAGAAAACTTGTCGTTTTTAGTTGATTTACCAGACTTATTTTTTATACCCGCAGACCTTGTAAGATAATTCTTTCGTGCTTCTTTGGAATAATTATGTTTGTAATCTTTATGACCATACCTAACTATTTTTATTTCATCTCCCTTCTTAGCTAGAACTTCTTTTTTGTATTTACCTTTGCCTGTATATCTCTTTGGTTTATTGAAGCCACTAAATTTTTTCCCCCGATAAACGACCCCGCCACTTACTCTTTTTGCATCTGAAGCTTTAGCCATTATCTATACCTCTTTGTAATTTTTCTTGCTCTTTTAGTTTGCTTTGAATGTTGCTTTCCCTTTTTAGTATCAGCTCTTTTTTTTCTAGTTGTAGCTGCATACTCAGCCGCAGACATTGCTTTGATTGCTTTAGCAGGAAGATACCTTTCCCCTGTTGCTTTTTTTCCTTGTGTACTAGGCTTCCCCGATTTAGTTCTCCAATCTTGTTTGGTCCAAAGTTTTAAAGATTTTTGTGATTTTTTTAAAGCCATTATTGTTCGTGTCGTTTGTCTTTTTGTTGCATCTTTTTAAGTTTCAAAAGTTTTTTAGACTCTTTAACTTGATGCGACTGTTTAGCGATAACCGCCTCCCTTTGCTTTATATTCACGGGCTAACATTTGAGCTTTGCGACCACTCCATTGTCCTTTTTTACCGCCTTTATTTCCTGCTTTAATTTTATAAAAGAGTCTTTTACGCATTTCAGGCTTGGTGTAGTTACCAGCCTCATTTACCCTAGACTTACTTTTTTTTGCCGTAGCTTTTTTTCTTGGTGCCTTTTTTGCCGCCATAACTTTTACCTTTCATTGGTTTTTTACCGTACATAATTAATCCTCTGTTTCTTGTAATAATTTTTTTATCTGTGTTGCCTTTTCAATCTTACTATCTTGATGTAATTCTGAATCAACAACCTTAGATAAGTTTAGCATGGGGATGCGAGTGTTTGGAACATATCTCCAAACCAAACCTTTGTCTGTGTACAAGGCAATTATTGTTTCTTGGGTACCAATTTTGACAAGCATTCCTTCCTTGTCATCAACAATGATTTTGTCACCTTCTTTCAAACTGCCAAAGCGAAACATCAAGCCTTTGATAAAGCTTGTAGCCCAATCTTTTATTGATAAACCTAATAGCAAGGTTAGTAAAAACCCTATAAGTTCTATGTAATATTCACTAAGTTCAATTGATGGCATATCTGTTATTCATTTTAGAAACACAGACCTTCAATTATTTATTTGTTTCTTGATTTACCGCAACCGTAAACATGACCAGAATGAACTAAAATGTTTCTTCCGAGTCCTCCCTTTTTTACGGGCACAGGTTTGTTTGTTTTGTTCTTTGTCATTTAAAATAATTTCTCAAATTATTCCAATAATCTTGGATTAACAGGGTAATTTTATCATGGAAGTCTATGTGTTTTACTTTTAAATAAATATTGAGAATCCATAAACAACCACCAACAAAAATAATCCAACCAATTGTTTCCATTATTTTTTACCCCAGAAAGTTCTTGCTTTCGCTTGTGCTTTTTTTGAAAGCTCTTTGTAGTGAAAAAGCTTTACGCTTTTTGCTGTATGCGTGGCTCCTGAATGCAGAACACCATCACCCATTTTGTGGGTACCTCCTTTATGTAAAGTTCCGTCTTTTTTATAATGATTTACACCTTTCATCTTTTCTCCTTAAATATATTTAATATTCTATGATACACCATGTCTTTCATGTTTTTAAAAGTAGTATTATGCTCGGGTAATTCTTCCCAAGCTTTTTTTCTTTCTGCCCGAGTTGGCAGCCTTGATATAGTCTGTGCCAAACCCATTTGCATACAAGTAAGATACACTGAATCATGATACTTTTCATCTATATCAGACATGTATTTGATACGTTCTTCATGACTTTTTAACAAGGCTATTTCGTAAGAATAGTTAAGAAAGTTTGGCTCACCATCTCTTTTAGTGTGTTTAAATTTATACGCTTGTTTTTTTTCGTTTGACAATTTCGTTTTTCACTTTCTGTTTTAACTTTTTTGCAGTGTTTTCATTGTCAAATATTTCTTCTAACTTTTTTAAATCCAAGGCTTTCAAATAAAAATGTTCTACAGAAATTTTTCCTGTATTTTTATCTCTGCGTTTTTGACTTCTTTTATATTTAATTGGCATTACATTAACAACAGCTCTTCAATCTTCATGATATAAAAATAAACAAAAGTGGCAACCAATGATGTTAATAAGATTACTAATATCTTGAGCTCTTCCATACTAAATCCTTCAGTTTGTTCAATAATTCTATCTCTGTGCCGTAGCGTTTTACGAACTCAGCTTTGTAAGGATGCCTTGAAACAATAAGCTCATTGTTTAAACCCATGCGGTGATGGTTAGGGCAAAGACTAAGTGTCTTTAAATGTGCTTGTGGCTTGACTTTGCCATCAATATGATGAACTTCAGCTGGTGTATAAACGTCATGCTCTAATCTGCAAACAATACATCCTTGTTCTATAATTTTAGACATCCAAATCTTTTCTTCTTTGTTTGGGCTTCTGCCTTTCATACTCATCGTATAAAAATTGTAAATTATTTATTACATAATCCATATAACTAATTTTAGCTTCGCCCCAATTTTTTCTTTCCTCGTTGCACTCAATCCATAACTTGTGTGCAAAGTTTTGAAAGTTTTGAACTGACATCTTGTCTATTTTTTTTTCAAGCTCCATATCTGCTCCTCTCTGACCTTAAATTTGCCATTTTAGTTCTCCATTCTTCAAACTCCATATCAGCTGCTTTCATTTTTGCTTGGCAAGAATCATAGTCTGCTTTTGCTACAGCCACTTCCAGAGATGCTTTGTAATACTCTTCAGTGGATTCTGCTTTTGCTTTTTGTGCATTGTAGCTTCTCTCTCCTTCATCTTTTGCTTTGACAAGCTCTATGTAAAAAACTTTTTTAAGCATTACTTCTTTTTTAAAAACATTTACTCTGGCTGCTTTCAAATCTGGAATAATATCCCTGATTTGTTGATGAAAATTTTCTGCTTGATGTTCCATTAAATCGGTCCCTCCTCTTCTTTTCTGCCGAATGCGACCTCCTCTGGGTCAAGGAACTTAGAGTAAGCACCATTAAAACCAAGGTCCACTTGTCCAGAATCTCCTAACCTATTTTTTCTTATAATTATCTCAGCTGTATCATTAGAAAGCGAGTCATAATATTCATCCCTATAAAGCATTATTACCATGTCTGCATCTTGCTCAATAGAACCTGAATCTCTTAGGTCTGAAAGGATTGGTCTCTTATCAGTCCTTCCCTCTACACCCCGTGATAGTTGAGATAGACTGATTAGAGGACAGCCAATGTCTTTAGCCAATCCCTTCAGCAAATTAGATATATAACTTATAGATGATGCTCTTGAATCTGAATTACTTGGAGCTTTGTTTGAGGTCATCAGCAGCTGTAAATAATCGACCACTATTAAATCAATATCCATAACTGCTTGAAGTGTTTTTGTTTTATTAACAAGGGTCTCAATTGTTATCGGAGACTTGTCATAAACAAACATATTTTTCTCTTCAAAAAAATCCTTGGTCTTTCTAAATTTATACCAACCTTCGGTATCTAAATTTCCTGTAAGCAAAGAGTCCATAGATAGTTCTGCTTCAGCAGATATAATTTTTTTAAGTAGTTGTTCATTGGTCATTTCCAAACTAAAAATCAAAACATTTTTACCTTTAAGAACAGAGTTTGTTGCAATGTTTAATGCAAAAGTTGTTTTACCCATAGCAGGTCTACCTGCAATTATTACTAAGTCTCCAGACCTAAAACCTTTTATCTTGTCATCAAGAGTTTGAAAGCCTGTCTTAATTAAGTTTTTATTTATTTCACTTGCATTTGATAATTCATTTTCAACATTATCAAATATCTGAGATATTTTTTTTGGAGACCCTGTTGCTTTGGTAATTCTATCCCCAATTAAAAACTCATTGATTTTGCTTATCTTCTCTTCAATTTTTATATCTTGATAAACAATGTCTGGTATTCTTTTAGCAAGACTGAGAAGCTTTCTGTTTGCAGTTGCATCTTGCATCAAAGATACCCAATAAGATATGTCATCCAAAATAATTCCTTCTGCTGTAGCTTTCCTAACCTTTTCAAACATAGATTTATTAAGCAAGTCTTGTAATGAAATTATGTCGATGCCTTGTTTTTCAATAAGGATTTCATAAGTTTTTTGAAAAGCTAAGTCAGTAAAATCTGTTGGCTGCAAACCTCTGTCTTGTGCTTGTACAAAGAACTTGTTATCTAAAATCATTGCTCCAATAACATTGCCCTCTAATTCTAAATTTGCGTTTTCGTCTAGTTGTAATGTTTTCATCCGTATCTCCTCTCGATGATTGCTTCAAATTGATTTATGCCTAGCATGGTCATTAAACTTGGCTTCTTGTCCCAATAAGACCTTATCCATCTTTTGTGACCTTCTGAGTTAGCTATTTGAAAATACTTTTCCCAAAACTCCTTTGTGTTCAGGTTTATTTTTTCCCCCGTTTTAGGCGAGACCAAACCTTTCCTTGCTAACTCTCTTAGCTCTTTGTACCTTGGCTGTGCCTTAAAAGAATTAGCACTGTGCTGATAAAAACTTTTATCGCATTGCTGTTTATAAATTTGATTGATTTCGTCTAGGTCTAATATAAATATTTCTTTAGTATATGTTTTAGTATTGTAGCCACCTGCCGACCCACCCCCGTTTTCTCCCGACCCACCTAAGATTTTGTAAAGATTGCTAGTGTATTCATCTCTGTCATTCACCCTGTTTTCCCAATCTATAATCCCTTGAGCTCTAAGCTTCTTTAAATTGTCTTTGATAGCAGACAAAGATAAACCTGTAAGTTGTGTAAGCTTTTTATGAGAAGGATATGACTCTCCATATTCGTTAGAATAATTTGCAAGGACAATCAAGATAAGTTTTTGTGTTGGGTTTACTTCTGTAGTTAAAACTTTGGTTATGTATTCAAGTGACATTTAGACCTCAAGAAATGCACTTTGCCACAGCCAAAAATAATAGGCAAGAATTATTTGAAATTAAACTAATTTTCTGTATCATTGTGTTTTACGGAGGTCTAAATGAGTAAATTAAAAATCTATGAAGCCCTTCAAAATGTACAAAATTATGTGCACAAAGAAGGAATAAAAAAAGAAGGTCACAACAGTTTTAACAACTACGACTACAGAACTATTGACCAAGTTATTGAGTCATTTTCTAAACCACTAAGACAAAATAAAATACTTACAGCTATACAACCTGATTTAGAAATTACCACCAAAGCTTTTGATGGTGGAATTACTATGACAAAAATTTCTGGAACACTAAGATTTATATCTTGTGAAGATGGAAGCCATCTTGATGTGATGTATGCGGGTCAATCAAAATCAAAACAAGGAAAAGATTTGGAAGCTGCTAAAAGTTTTGCTTTTAAAACATCTTTGCTGTCTACATTTTGTGTGCCTTTTTCAGAAGGAGAACCAGAAGAAGAGTTTAATGAAACAGAAAATAAAACAGTTGCTTCAAAAGAAGATAACAATGAGTTTGTTCCAGAAAAAAGTTCTGGAGATTCGTTTTTAGCAGAGATGGAACAAGCAGATGAAAGTGAGTATGCCACTATCATACAAAATTATACTAAGGCAGCTAATTTATCTGGTGATAAAGAAACTTTAAAAGTTATTCAAACAAAAGCAGAAGAGCTTAAACAAAAATATAAAAAATTGGAGAACGCATAATGGGAAATAAAAAGACTCCCCGTATATACGATTTACATAAACATGGATATTTTTTGAAAACTAAAATGACTGATTCAGATTTACCAGATTTACCAGAAAATTCAAGAACAGTTAGAAGATTAAAAAAGAAAGAACAAAGAAAGAATAAACGAAGATAAGGAGAAGAAAATGGCACAAGTAGTACAAGGCTCACAGGCTTGGCATGACCAAAGAACCAATAGAATTACAGGGACTAGGTTTGCGGGAGCAGTTAAAGAACATATTTGGCTCAAAGGAGACCAATGGGATGCGATGGGAAGAGATATGTACAGAGAATGGAAGAAGCTTCCACAGGACCCATTTGACCAAAGAGCACTTTATGCAATAGCTATGGGTAAAGAAAACGAACCCAAGGCTTTGAAAACATTAGAAAAGTTAGGCTATCAAATAGTGCAGCCATCTTTTGTTGTGCATCCTAAATATGATTGGATGGGTATGTCTCCAGACGGTGTGCTTGTGAAAGGTAGAAACGGCAAGACTTCAGCTGTTGAGGTTAAATGTCCACAAACAAAACCATGTACAAATGTTCGAGAGGAAAAAAGAAATTATTGGCATCAAATGCAGCTCGGGATGGAGTGCATGGATATAGATGAAATGTTATTTTTTCAATGGTATAGCGATACAGAATACCATCAAGAGTGGGTAGAAAGAGAGCCTCAATGGGCAGAAATTTATATACCAAAAGCAAAAGAATTTATGGATTGGTACAACAAAGCTTGTAAGGACCCAAACTATATTTCGTCTTGGTCTGAAGATAAAGACGGGTTTGGTATTACTTATAAACAAGTTGAAAACACAGACAAGACTGAAGAACTTGCACAAATACAAGTTTCTTTGGCGGAAGTTTCTGCAAAAAAAGATGAGCTAGAAAAAAGAAAAAAAGAACTAGCTAAAGATTTAGTTGCAGAAAACAAAGGCTCCTTTGAAACATTAACCAAAAATGGAAAGGTTAGATGTCACATGACTCAAGCCAAAGGCAGAGTCAATTATTCTAATCTTGTCAAAGAAGAAAAAATCCCTTACGAGACTGTTGAAAAATACAGGCAAGAAGGGGACACCAGAATCTATACAAAACTAATAGAGGATTAACTATGGCATCAAATATGCAAGATGCTCAGAAGAGCACAAATAAAGTTGTTCTTTCAAGGATTTCCGAGAAAGATTACAACGCATTAAGGGACCTCACTGAAACTATGGACCATGAGTTTTATGCAAGGAGTATATCTTCTTGTTTAAAAGCAATCATTGGAAGATATATTCAGAATGAGGTAAATCAAGAAACTTTAGACATGAGAGGTAAAAATGACTAAAACTTTCGATAACACAAATAGGGGCTCTGTTTGGGGCAACACAGAGAAAAAAAGTGAGAACGCACCTACCCATACAGGCAAGGGTAATATCACTGTTTCTACAGTCAATTTAGATAGTGACCCCAAGGGATATAACACTGTAGATAATATAGAAAAATATCTTATTAGAGATGGTCGTGGAGACATCACAGGCATCAATGTAGATGTTTTTGTAAATGCTTGGACCAGAAAAGCAGGAGCTAGTGAAAAAGCACCCGCTATGAGCTTCTCTTTTAGCCCTGTAAAACAACAAGCAGAAACAAAAGAGGTTCAACCTGTTGATATGTTAGAGGATTCTGACATTCCATTTTAATTGTTTTATTACAAAAGATGTACAAAATGCCATCTTTCATATAAAATTAGCCCTAGAAAGATTGATTCTTTCTCTATTGCAAAATGGAAATTAACTCAGAAAAGAGTTTAGCAAATTCAGCTAGGCTCTCATCAATACAAGGAGAAGCTAGTTTATCTGGTTCTCCTTGCAGGGGAGTATGTACTACAACTTATGGCGACTTTAGATGTAAAAGCTGCGGCAGAGAGCAAGAAGATATAACTAATTGGAACTCTTACTCTGACCTAAAAAGAAAACTTATTAACCTTAAAAATGCAGGTCAAGGTTTCAAAATTAGGCAGCTTGAATCTCAAGAATATAGATGGAAGCAGCTATCAAAAATATCAAACATAGATGAAATGTCTGTCAAAGATATGTTGCTTACAATAATTAACGCTGCAACATTTCAATCAGAGGTCACAGCTTCAGATTTAAAATGTATAGAGATAGCAAAAAAGATAACTGCATCTGACCACAGAATAAACGAAGTGTCTGTAAGGTCTTTGCTTTCTGAGGATGACTACAAGGAACTCCAAAAAAAATAGCCAAGAAGCTTTTTACAGCGACTTAATTATTGGCAAAAATATTGAGAAGAAAGTTCTTTCTTCTATTCAAAAAAAATATCCATCAGCTGTCTTAATACCTAGAAAATTTTCTAAGTATGATATTTTTGTGCCAGAGGTAGATAAAAAAATTGAAGTTAAATTTGATTATAAATCTCAAGAAACTAAAAACATTTTGATAGAACTATTTATGTTCAAAAAGCCATCAGCATTGTTAGCCACAGAGGCAGATTATTGGGCAATAGATACAGGCAAAGAAGTTATGTGGACCACACCTAAAAAAATACTTGAGTGTATTCTAATAAACAATATAAGGTCACAAAAAATTACAGGTGATGGAGATACCCAAGCAAAAATAGCTTGTCTTATACCAATTAAACTATTTAAAAAATATACAGTAAATACAATTTAATCAAAAGATTTCACACAATTGTCACAAAACTAATTGGAATTATTTGTAATCGTGTGATACACTCACAACTTAAACAACAATTCATGTAGGAGAAAATATGAAAAATAAAAAACCAATAATAGATTATGGAATGTCTGCAGAAATGCTAGATAACGTAGTTTATTACTCAGGTCCAAACTATAAATACACTTTAACTGATGAAAGTTTTCACAATCATAGAACTTTAGTAGTTGCTCAAAAACATTTAAATATTTTAGAAAATAACACAGGTCTATCTGAGCAAGATTTAAAAAAACAAATTATTGAAGAATGGTTTTCTGTAGAAAACGAATCAGTTCGAGAAGCTAACAATAAAAAAAGGAGAGAAAAAAATGGGTCCTAAAGATTTTATTATTATTTTGTTATCTGTTTGGCTGCTTTTTTTATTATTCAATACGGAATTTTATTTGAAATGATTTTAAATAAAGATAAGGGTACCTCCTATAAACGGTGCTTTCCCTCTGGTGTCGTATCTAGGCAAATGTGTGTGATACCTGAACCCTTACACCACAAAACATTAGTGGTAGGCATAAGCGGGTTAATTTGCCACAGAGGGAACCCTAAAATTAATTGTTGTGTCACTTGTAATCTTGTGATACTATCAACTCATAAACCATAAATTAACATATTAAGGAGGAAATTATGGAATACAGCAACTTTAAAATACAAATCCAATTAGCAGACGGGACCAAGCAATTTGTTTGGGAACAGACTGTTGAAGGAGACATAGAAATAAACAAAGATATGGATGCTTATGTTGAGCAGCTCGAGGCAGAGGGACATAAAGTCGTTTATGCCAAGAGGGCAGTCTTTGGTGGTGCGGGATTGTTTGACGAACTCAAACAAAACAAACCAGAAAACTTTGTCGGCAAAATATACAAGAACACTATAGTCAAACTTAAATAATGGAATTAATTATTTTAGAAGAAGGTCGCATCACAGGTATTAAATATATCTGTGATGAGTGTTCAGAACAGGTTTCTGAGGAAGAAGGATTGTGGGTTTGCAAAGAAAAACAAATTTGCACCGAATGTTTTAAAGAAGAACAAGAAAAGCAGAGGAGAGATGCAAGAGACAATAATTAAAAAAAACTTAACTCAAGAGCAAGAACAAAAAATCTGGAAAGCAAAACACTTTTCACAAAGATTTGTTGCTCTCAAAGAAGCACAAGTAAATTCCAAAGATGAGTGGCAATCTCTTTGGGAAACTAAGCTTAAGGAATTAACCGATAAAGAAGGAGGAATGAAACATGGTTGATGAAAATAAAACAGTTTTTACATACAGGGGAAAAGACTACAAAGAGTCTGAGCTTACGGAAGAGCAGCTTCAACTTGTAAACAAACTAAAGGTTGCAGAAAATACAATGCAAAAGATTTTGTCTGAATATAATACTTTTTTAATGCTTGAAGATTATATGAAGATACTATCTAACAGACTGTCAGAAACCTTAAATGAAAAGATAGAGCTAGGAGTCAATGATGGCAAGTGAATTAAATTTATATGTTCCTTACAAAAAGAAATTGGTAAAAATATCAGACAGAGATAAGAAAATTCTTTTTGAATGGAATACTAATAAGCTTCACACCTTACAATCTTTAGGTGATAAACACGGAATCACAAGAGAAAGGGTAAGACAAATACTTGCAAGGTTCAATCGTCTAGGCATTAAGACAAGAAACAGAAAAGACAGAACAGCTTATAAAAACATATTAGCAGCAAAAATTGTTGTTCCAGAAATAGTTAATGCTTTAAATAATTATTATGGAGATGGCACTAGAAATTTTACTAAATGGAAAAAAAGATTCTATGAAAAAGCAAATGCTTATCAAATAAAAATCTTTAAGAAAATTTTATTAAAATGTTGGCAGCAAGGAAAGCTAGACCCTTTAGATTATATTGACCATCACTTTACGATTACACGAAAACATTACGAAATTTTAAATTTAAAAAAACTTGGGCTTACACATGATGAGGTTGCTAAAATTATGGACCTTTCAAAACCTTCTATTTGTAATTACTTAAGAGACTGTAAAGCAATTGGAATTTACAAAGCTAAAAACCCTAATCAAATTAAAGCAGCTTCACTTAGCAAAAAAGATATTGAGTCAAAGCTTAATCTAATTAGAAGAGGTATGAGGGCAGGTAAATCATTATTGCAAATAGAATCAGAGGTTTATCAAAGACCTATTGAGAAACATTCTCAAATATTCAATCATTTTATTATAAGGCACTACACCGCCCCAAAGATGGCAGCGGCTTTTAGGAGGGATTACGAATGAAAACTTGGAAAGAAGCACTTAAAGAATATTACAGATTTAAAAAGATGGGAAAGAATGATTTTTCATACAGAAAATATTTTGACCCATTGCTAGAGAATAAAGATTTAAATACTTTGACTAGAGCTGATATTGCTGCCATAAGGTCTGGCATCAAAGGTAAGTCAGGGACAGTCAATAGATATTTAAGTTTCTTCAGAGCAATACTTAATTTTGCTTATGAAGAGTTGGGGTGGTTAGACACCAAACCTTTTGTGAAAAATGTTGATAATTCTCCCAAAAAGTCACACTACTTTTCACAAGAAGATATTGAAAAGCTTTATGTTCATCTCCCCGAGCATTTAAAAAAGCCTTTCATTTTCTCCTTATTGACAGGAGTAAGAATGTCTAACTGCCTCAATTTAAGATGGGAACAAATTGTTGAGGACCAAGTAGCTATAGAAGGTACAGAAACAAAAAATGGAAAAGTTTTATGTGTACCTTTAAATAAAAAATGCAAAGAGCTATTGAGCAGCATTGATAGGAAAGGTCCTTATGTTTTTACTTATGCAGGTAGAAAAATTACCAGAGCTTCTAATACAGGTTGGTATAAAGCTTTGGAAAAAGCTGGGTTGAAAGGTATGCGTTGGCATGATTTAAGGCACACATGGGCTTCACATCATGTTCAAAATGGTACACCTTTACACACTTTACAAATTTTAGGAGGTTGGTCAGATTTTAATATCGTGACTAGATACGCACATTTATCTAAAGATTATCTTAATGATGCTTGTGAGGTATCAAATAGTCTGGTATCTTGATGACTAGACCTTCGGCAGGGCGAGTGATTTTTTCATATTTTTCTCCCCTTATGGTTATGTTAATGACTTGTCCTGCTTCTAATTTCCTTTATCAACTAACCTGTTATATTCTTTAAGAAATTCTTTTTTGATTGTAATGATTTTTAATTGTATTCTAGCTGCATCTCTTTCTCTTCGTAATTTTCTATCAGCATCATCTGTTTGTTCTATTTCTATTTTTAATTCTCTTAGTTCTTTATAGAGCTCTTTTAAATTTTTATTCGTAGAGTCATATATGCTTGTAGCACCTTTGCTTCGCATAAGCTGAACAGATTTTTTTGTGCCTGTTAAAACAAGTTCTGACAAATCATAAGGCTGCCTTTCTTCAAAATCTTTTTGTCTTTCATCAAGGTCTCTTGGCGATATGTCTGTTCTTTCAAAATCGTTTATAGCGTTCTTGTAAGCTAAAACTTCTTGCATGGCATCTTCAAAAGCATCATTTAAAACATAATCTTTTGGACCAGCTAAAACTCTTCTCAAGCCAACAATATCTGTTGGAGCCAAAGTCTCGTCAGTAGCTAAATTATATATTCTTCTGGTAGTTCTACCTATTCCCCCTGTAGCCTCATCTATTAAAAACTGAAAAGCATTGGGGTCAAAGTCAAGTTCACCAGCTATAAATTGATTTCCGCCTGTAAAATTATTTATTGTTTTTGTTATGCCTTTGACAAACTCAAAACTTCTTTTTGAATTGTTATAACTTCTTGGAGAGGTATCTTGTATTATCTTTCTTCGTTCCTCACTTTGGTATATTGGTGAGCCAAAATGGTCTCTATTAAATTGTAAAGCAGAAAAAGGTTTTACCGTGGAAGGCACAGCTGCTTGAAATGCAGATGAAGTAGCATCTAAATCAGCAAAAGTTAAAGGAGCATAATTATGTAAAATACTTTCTCCTAAATCAGCTCCTGCTTCCAACAAAGATTTGTCGTATGTATCTATGCTTTTAGCTAAAGCGTATTCTGTTGCGATTCTGCCTACATCATGGAAAAGAGCATAACCATAAGGTTTTGGAATCCCTATTCCAATTGGTAATTTTCGTTTGCCATCTTGTGAAATTCTGTAGTATTCAGAGCCACTTCCCCAAGGTCTTACTTCTATGTTTCCGCCTTCAGCATCTATATCTGGAAGCATAAAAATAAATTTGGTTTGTTTTTCCCAATCAGGTATTTGTTCATACCAACTTCTTCCTGTGTCATCTTCAGCTGAATATAATATATTCCACAAAGTAGCTAAAGAACCTATAGTTGTTAAGCCTCCAACTGCTTTAGCCTTTCTTGATGACCTATATGGTGAAAGAGGATTTAAGCCTCTAAAGACATTAACTGTGCCTTGGACTGAGGCATTAAAGAACATATAGAAAGCATTAATTGTAGGACCCATGGTGCCCATTCTATTAAAGTTAATTGTTAAATTTTTAGCCAAAGAGGCTGCTTTTTCAAAATCTGCATTTGTTGCATTTTCTACACCACCTGAAAGTTCAATATAACCTTCAAAAGCTGTAAACCTTGCAGCGTTTTCTACTCCTGAATTAAATCTTTCTATAAGCCCTAAAATTTCTCTCGAACCTTTTCTTGGCAAACTTTTTAATTTTCCAGAATATAAATCTCTTAACTTTCTAAATTCATCTTTAAGCTGGTCTACTGTTTTTTGGTCTATATATCCTGTTTCTCCTCCAAACTTTTTAAACATAAACAACTTTGCCTGTTTGGATATTTCTTCTTCAGACATACCAGATTCTTTACCAAGCTGTACAACTTCTTCAACATTTATTTCTTTGCCTTCTCTAGCCATAGAGCCCAAAGTGTCTCTAAATTGTTTTCTGCCTTCCATTCCTGTAAGTAATCCGCCATGAATACTTTTAGTATTTTCAAATTTAATTAAGAGACCAGCATTTTTAAGAATATTTCTAGTGGTAAAATATTTTTTTATAATAGGTTTTCCGTATGCTCTTCCATTTTCCATTTGCTCTTCTGCAAATAAATTACCTACCGCTGCTTGTATATCCCTTATAAAATTATTAATCATAAATGCAGGGTCTAAAGAAGTATTTATCATAGACAAGTATCGAGTACCAATCCTAAAACCTTTAACAAATTTAGATGCAATCGCATTGTCCATGTTTTCAAAACCAGCAGCTAATCTTCGGTCATACAATTCAATATATTTTTGAACACCATCTTCCCTAAAGCCAATTCTGCTTTTTCCTTTGGTTGGGTCCCAAGCTGCATCTTGTTTTTTTAATTGTCCTGCATCTTCTACCACTAACCAATATTTGTCGTTAGGAAAAGCTCGGGAAAGATTAGCTAGTGTTTTAATAACATCGTTTTTTTCTGCTTGTATAAGTGCAGCAATACCGTCTTTTATAGTTTGCTCTAACGGTGCATCTGCTAAAGATTCTCTTCCTTTTGCCTTCTGAACTATTGTGCCACTTACTGTCATTGAAGAATCAATAAGCTTGTTGCCAGAGCTAGGTCTTTCTACTTCTCTTCCCGATTTAGGGTCTAGGAAAGTATCTAAAGCAAAACCTTTTAGAGGAACATAATAATTATATCTTTCTTGCCAATCTTCTATTTTATCTTCCATAACCAGACCAGAATCTTTGTAAGTTTTTCTCATAAACTCAATCATTGGTTTGTGAAATCTTTGATAAGCTTGTAGGTAAGCCTCGCCTGTTTTGTTTTTTGCTTTTGCAATATTGTTTTCAAGCTCAACACCATATTTTTTAAGAGTTTTTTCTGCCTGTTCTGTTGTTATGCCAGAGCCGCTTTTAGCTGCTTCTAATAAATTTTGAGCTACGGTTAATTTTCTTTTAGCAGCTGCTTTTTCTGCTGTTGTACTTTCAGGATTGAAAGAAACTTCAGCTACTTCTGCCTCTGCTTCTTTTACTTTTTCTGTGTAAAGAGTTGGAAGATATTCATTTCTTTCTGGAGCATGAAGGCTATAAACAAAATCATTATAACTTTCTGCATTGATTCCTTGGGCTGTTAAAAATTTCAACATTGGTATGTAAAATCTTTCTTGAAAATCTCTAAGCTGGTCTTTAACTTTGCCCTGATAAATATCTGTTTGAGTTGTGACTCTCCAATCTTTAGAATCAGGGTCTACCCCTACTTCTTGTAATCTTTTAACTATTTCGTGTTCGCCAAAGTTTTGTAATAAACTTTCTTCTACAGTCCACTGTCTGCCAAATCTATTAGCCACATAAATATTAAAACCTTCAAGAAGTTCTTGAAAACGAGAAAGCTGTGGAGGAGTAAATTCTTTTTTGGGGTCGGGTCCTCTTGGCGGTGGCGGTGGAGATTTTGGCGGAACAACAGTTCCATCTTTTATTGCCTCATCAAGAGCATCAGCAAACTCTTTATCTTCTTGTGTATCTTCAGGAGGTAATACTTTTTTCTCGGTTATTTGTTGTGGACCTTTAAATATGGTTATTGATTTAGGGTCTTGAATTATTTGTTCTTGTAATTCTATAACATCAAGATTATCAATATCTCCTGCCTTAAAAAGTTTGCTTATGCCTCTATCTTCTAAAACCCTTACTACTAACTTGCCTCTAAGAACAGAGTCTGGGTCAATTGATTCAGGATAAAACACTCCATAGTTTATAACTTGAAATCTTCTGCCATACGGATTAGATTCATTTATGATGGCTCCAATTGGGAAGTTTTGAAAAGTATCAGGCTCTTGTCTAAGCAACATTTTTAAATCATTTTTTTGCCCTGCGGATTTGCCTTCTATTTCTAATTGCATATCCATTCTTTGTAGCTCTTCAGAAGCTTTCATTGCTTCACGCAAGTCTTTTCTTTTTCTCTCTTCTGCACGAAGTTTTAATCTGTTTGTGTGATACTCCATGTCTAATATTTCAGCTTTAGTAAAAAACTGCGTATCAATATCAGTTTCTTTAATTTTGTTTCTAAATCTTTCTTCTTTTGTTGGCTGTCTAGGTCCAAGGTCAATTACCCTAGAAGGGAAATAACCCCATCTTGATAAGCCACCATTACCATCAAATCTAACTTCATTTGCTGGTAGCTGATAAGTAAATAATTCAGAAGGAGTTTCATCTCTTGGAATTCCCAATATGCCGTCTAATTTTTCAAAAACATCTTCAGCTCTTCTTGCGGCTAACTCATCTGCACCTTCTTCTTCTCTTCTTCTAATTCTTTCTTTTTTCATTGCTTCAGCTACTTCAGCTTGTGTTATTTTTGATTCCTCTAAATAAAACAAAGCTTCTGCTCTAATTGGAGTAATTAAATCTCCTTCTCTAAGCTCTCCTGTTGGAGCAGCTCGATAAACAGTAATTAGTGCATCTGGATTTCCTCTAATCTCCAAAAGTGTATTTATCAAAGCTAGTTCTTCTTCTCGATATTCATTTATGCTGCCTACCATATTTTTTAAATTTTCATAGTTTGGTCCAGCATTAAAAGAAAAAGTTGAAAATCCGCTAGGAGTAAACTCTTCTTCAATGAAAGCATTTAAGTCATGTGCTGGGGGTCCATAATTTGGGGGAACAGAATCTTTGGCATGACCAGACGGAACAATATCTTCACTGTCCCTAGTCTTTTTATATTGGGGTTCTGTTATATTACGGATTGACCTGTTAGGGTCTGAATCTCTTGTAGTCCCCTCATCAGATTGAGGTTTGCTAAGTCTTTCTCTACCATCCGCCTCTCTTGGACTGTCTGGGGTAGTTCGTTCTTTTCCATCTCCTGTATCATCAACTCCCATTCGTAAACTTTCTCTGACTTGCTTAAGGCTCGTTCTAGCTGGGAGATAAGACTCTGGGATGGAGTAGACCTTAAAATCTGGCTGGGAACTATCGTACCCAAACGCATCTCGTAATCCCCTACTAATTTGCTTAAAGTCGATGCTAGTGTACGCATTTTCAATATCCTCTATAAGTTTAAATGTTCTTGGAGCATTGTCTCGCAAAAACTCTTGATTAGTATATTTTAAAGCAAATGCCTGTGCAAATAATTCAGATTTTATAAATTCTTGCTGACTGATATCAGCGTATAAATTCACTTCATCAAATGAAGTCATTCCAAAAGCATCATAATATTCTTTGTATTTATTTAAAAAATTTTGAAAAGATTTAGTTGCGACTAAATTGTTGTCTTTTATTTTGTCTAAATAAACCGAAATTGTCATAGCTTTGTGTATTTCAGTAAACAAAGAATCAAAAGGATATTTAAAGAAATTACCCTCCATGAAAGATATGTCCTCTGCATCTTTTGTAGCCATAGCAGACTCTGCCTCTATTTCTGGAACCGATGCTGGGTCATCTCTTTCTGCGATTGCTACATCTGTTTTCCCTTGAAGAGCTATTTCTGCAACTTGACCTAAAGATTTTTTATACACATTAAACAGTTCATTGAATACTTCTCCGCCTGTTTCGAAATTGAAATTTTCTAAAGACTCTTTTGAATTTTCAAATCTCTTAATTTCTTTACCAAAATTAGGCAAATCAAATAAAGGAGAAGAAGATGCTATGCTTAAATTTTGTACCAGAGGAGCCAACGCAAGGTCGTCATTCTCTCTTACTTTGATTTGATTAAAAGTGTAATCTACAGAATGTGCTATTTCATGTATAAAAGTACTAGCAGCATTAAATAACTGTATGCTTCCTTCTGCTTCTTGAAAATCTTCGGTAAAATATTTTTCGCTTAGAGTTATAGTATGATTCCTTGGATTAAAAGTGCCAACTCTGCCTGATTTATTAAATTTTTGATTTTCAAGCAATACAGCATTTATAGGTTTTACCATGTTTTCAGGAAGTCCTAATTTAAAAGATATGTCTAAAACCCTTGCCAACATATCATCTTCTACTTCTAAGGGGTCTCTGTAGCTATCTCTTCTTCCCCTTGAAAAACCTTTAAGAATAGGAAATTCATTTTTAGCTGTAAATTCAGGGGGTAAAGCATAGCCCACTCCTTTAATTTGATTTGACATAGCTAAAGCATCGCTTATTTCCGAGTCTGGAAGTTCGTATAAATTAACTAGGTCAGCCTCATTGATACTCTGATTTGTAAAAGGAAGAACAAAAAACTCATTTTTTTTATCATACGCATCTAATAAAAAAGGCAAAGTGTACTCGTCTTTAATTCTGTCTACATCCGCTTGTGTAGCTTGTAAATCTCCGCCTAAAAAAGTGCCTCTGATGTCTTGCAAATTTTTAAAATCAAATGTTTCTGTTCCAAAACCAAATACTTCTTGAGCAGCACCTTCTTCTGTAAATTCAAATCTGCCTTCGTAATCTCTTGGAAAAACAAATTTACTCGAAAATGTATTTGGTGTTTGTTTGCCTTCATTAAAATATTGCAAAAATGAATTGATAGTTTTCAAATCTTCTCTAAGAGATTTTTTATTTTCTGCTTTTGCTGTTTTATATTTGTTATAAATATTCTTTGCTTCTGATTTAGCTTTATTAATAATAGAGTTTGTATCTTGCAAAGAAGAAAAATCAAATATATTTGAAACTTGCTTGGCAGCTAATAAAAAATCTTCTAGGTTTGTTTCTTCTGTACTTACTTGTTCTAAATACAAAGATGCCATCTGAAGTTCAAGGTCATTAAGTTGTACAACAGAATCAGAACTTATTATGTTTTTAACCATTTCTTCGTCTACAAAAAACTCAGGCGGTCCAACTTCAAAACTTTGTCTGCTTGGATTTAATATTTTTTCTATATCAGGATTGTCTAAATCAATTGGCTGCTCTCCTGTATATATGCCAAAGTTTCTTCCTAAAATATTTTCTCTTTTGGCATACTCTGAAAGACCAACAAAAGTTTTATCAACAGCATGATAATTAGATTCAACTTCTCTTGATATTCTTTCTAACTCTCTTGCCACTCTTCTTGCTACATTTGGGTCTAAAGAATTTAAAAAACTTTTTACTTCTGGGGTAAAAGTTATAGCTCCTTGTGTTCCTACTATAGTTCCAGAACCAACTAATGTTGCTATCGCTGTCATTTCAGCATTCTTTCTAAGAACCTCTTGCCAACTCGGTCCGTTGTAAGTTGGGTCATTTCTTAAATTCCAAGCGACATTTAATTCATTTTTAAGACCTCTCATAGCTTTGTTGGTTTCTTGTAAGAAAGTGTTTGTTTGTTCTGCTCCTTGTTCTGCTGCAAGTTGTACAAAACCATTAACAGCAAAGTCTTTTAACTTTGTTCTGTTTTTTACTTTAAAAGCATCAAAAGCTGTCTCAAAAGCTTTTAGTTGTAAAGGAGCTGTCACTGCTTCAGTACCTATTTCAAAAAACATATTTAATCTTGCTAAATCTTTTGCTTCTTGATGTGAAAGACCATTTTGCACAGCTTCTGTATATGAGGAGCCTCTTTCCAGAGCTCCAAAAACAGGTACCATTGACATAGCAAAAACAGGATTTCTAGTAGCTAATGAAGTAATCATTGCGGGTACCATCAAAGATGCGGATGCAATTCCAGAAGCAGCAGCCCTGCCTCTTTCTCCTAGCCCGTGTGATTCAGCTACTCTATCTACCTCTGCTGCTCCAGCTGCTATAGCTGCTTCTACTTTATCTCTTTCAATATTAATGTTGTTTATAAATTCTGCTTTTTCTTCGGTAGTTTTCTTTGCGTAAGCATCAGCCCAAAGCTGGTTGTTTTTGTCTTGCATCATATAGACATCGCTGTAAGACATTCTTCCATCCATTATAAAAGGCATATATGGAAAATAATCTACTTCCTTTTCTCCTTTAATTGTAAGTTCAGCTTCATTAATTTTTTCAAGCTGAAAGTTTCTATATAGATTTTTTAAATTATCTTTAGCCTGAACAAATCCTGTAGCCATTACTCCATAAATAGTATTAAGCATATTCTTTGTATCTTCTGCTATTCTCCCTAAGTTTTCTTCCGATTTTTCTTTTCCTGTTAAAGGAGATGTCATTGGTACTGTAGATTTCGGGAAAGAAGGTCCTCTGAAAATATCATCGTTTTCAGTTTCGTTATATATATTGCTTAGAACATCTTCTGACAAAGGTGTTGTCAGTTCTGTTGAAGTTGGGATTGCTGCTATTTGGTCAGAGATTAATTCGTCTTCTTCTTCTTCCTCTTCTTCTATCTTTGGTATTTCGATAGGGAGTAAAGAACTCTGATATATTTTTTCTAGTTCTTCTGGGGAGAGCATTTTGCTACCTCAGTTTTCTAATTAATAAACTTAGTAAGTCTTGGTCTGAAAGGTCAAGATTTTGTGTGGATGCTACTTGTTGAAACTTTGCTATCTCAGCATTTACTACATCAGCTCCAAATTCGTTTCTCAATTTATCTAAATTTGTAAGAGGACTATCTGTTAAGTTTAAGTTGAGTTCACCAACAATAACAAGTCCGCCTGTGTCTCCGCTTGGTTGTGGTAATGGTTTAGAAGCATCGTATTCAACACCTTCCATTAAGTTAGATTTTATTTGCTGTCTATTTGCGTATGTTTCTAAATAAGCTTGAAAAATAGAATCATCTTTAGTGCTTCCTATCCATCTATACTCTGTCACTTTGTCTGTTGAAATGTTTGGGTTTATTTCGACATACTGCATAAATTCTTCTCTGTACTTTCCTAAGTTTTCCATAACTCCTTTGAGTTGTTCTGAAATATCTTCTTGGTCTGCTATCGTGCCTTTGCTTTCTCTAATTCTTTTTACAAGTGCATTAGCTTTTTCAATAGTGTATCTGTCTGAAGCAAAATTTATGTTATCCATCATTATCTCTTCAACTTTTTCATTAATTTTTATTTTGTCGTCAGTATCTAAAAATGTTTTAGAATATCTTTGTGAGTCTTTAAGTTGTTTTGCAAAATTGAAAAAAGAACCGTCATATTTTAATGCTGCCTGTATAATTTGTGTTGCTGAAGCAGCATAATCAATCATATCCGTGACCGATACTTGCGTTGCATCAGAAGAATTGCTTGTATTTTGCCTGAGAAATTCTCCAGCAGAATCAGGCATAAAAGTAGAAAATGTTTGCGTAGCTTTTATTATTGCTGCATCTTTTGAATTTCCTGCTTGTATAGCATCATCAAATAATTTTTGATTAAAGACACTAAAGTTTGCTCTCATAACTGCATTTTGACCATCTTCGGTAATAACTGCGTTTTGGATGTCTAAATCAACATCTTGCACAATTCCCTCAAATCCATTTTCTGCTATAAATTTCATACCTACAAACTTATCTGCTTTAGGCTTGAAAACAGTATTTAATGATTCAGGTCTGTCTAATAAACTAGCCAAACCATTTGGGTCTCCTTGTTCAAGTGCTTGTAAGCCACCGCTTACTGACTTAATTGCCTTGACATAGGATGGGTCTAATATTGAAAGCAAATCACCTTTTCCTTCTCTTCTTAAAAGATTTAAGTTGCTTCTAGCCTCGCCAAGATACATTTCATAAACTACACCGCCTTCTTTAATTTCCCCACTCTCAATGCCATTGTGTAAATTTTCAAAAATTTGAAATGTGCTAGTGAACAAAATATTGTTTACATCAGAATCTGTAATCTCGGCTTTGTTTCGTGCATCATCTAGTAATATTGTTTCTTTATCAACAAGAAGATTTTGTAGATTTGTTCTTGCTAAATTGTATTCTGCAGCTGTATTAGCCTCTCGAATATTTGATAAAGCTGTTTGTTCTCCCACTGTAATATCTTCTTGGCTTTCTAGTTCAGAAAGAGACATCTGTGATATTCTTAATTCTTCTTCTTCTTTTTCGGCTTTTAATAAATTGCTCCTCATTTTAGAAGCTGCATTTATTAAATTAAAGCCTTGTGCAAATCCGTCTGAAAATGACATATTAAGTAAATAATTCCGCTAAAACAAAACCAGCTACAAAACCTATTGCAGCTCCTGCTGGTCCTCCAACTGACCCCATCATTCCAAGAGTACCTGCTAAACCACCTACAGCTGCTCCTGTCCCTGCAAGTGTACCTTGTGTTTGTTGTCTAGCAACTTTAGCTTGTCTTTCTAAAGCTTCATTTGCCAGTTCCTGTTCTGCTTCTAATTTTGCAGACTCAGTGAGAGCTCTCATAGATTGCTCTTTTTGTACTCTTCCAATGCCTATTAATCCTTTTGCCATAGTTATACTGTGCTCCTATCTTGTGCAATACTGCCAAGTCCACCAGATAAAATTTGTAATCTTCTTTCTTCAGCCCTCATTCTAGCAAAATTTCTTGCTGCTACAATTGAGCTTGTTTCTGCACGGTCAAGTGCTGTATTTGTGGTTCCTCCAATATTCATACCAAAACCAGCTCTTCTTCTTTGCTCTTGCCCTCTAAGATTTGCAAAAGTTCTTGCAGCTGTCATTTGTGCTCTTTCAATTTCTTGTTGTTGCTGTTCAGCAAAACCTTCTTGCATTTCAAACATAAGCCTTTGCTCAACAGGAAAAAATCTTTGTAAGTAATCTTGATATTCTGCATCATACAATCTTGCAAGAGTTTCTTGAGCTCCAAAATCTCCTTCAGGGTTTGTATCTATAAAAAAGGGGCTAGGATAAAAACTAGAATTATTTGCAGCAGTTGGAAAAATATTAGGATAGCCACCAGCTAATGCTATATCGCCATCTCCTTGTGCTAAACCATTACTCATTTTTAACTCCACCAGAAGTTTGTGTAAAACCTCCGCCTTGCATAAAAAGACCAACTCCTGTACCAGCTGCGGTACCTATAAGCTGTTGTCTGCCCAGATAATCAGCAGCTGCGGTTTTGCCCTCTGATTTTGCTCTTTCTAAAGCTAATGTAGCGACATCTCCTAAACCAGCTATAGCTTGTCCAGATTGTCCTTGTCCCATTTGAACTACATTTTGTATTCCTTGATATTTTCTATCTACTTGACCTGACATAGCTTCGGCAGCACCAAGAGCTCCGCTTCTTGCAGAAGAAGTTAAAAGATTTGATATGGCTCCTGTGTACTGTCCACTTGTAGGGTCCATTCCTCTTGCAAAAGCTTCAGCTTCAATGCCTTTTCTTGTTGCTTGATATTCTGGTTGCTGTAAAGCATTTATAAAAGAATCGACACTTTCAAACGCAGAATCATCTCCTAAACTAAAAACATCTGATATATATTGATTTTCTATTGGCACAAAATATTTTTGATAAAGATTAAATCTTTTAGCAGCTAATTCTGCTAATTTTTTTTGAGCCACCGTATCTTTTATTTGGGCGGGTCCACCGCCTCCACCACCGCACATATTAAATCCTCTTCTTTGTTATAAAACCAACATCTGTATAGCCATTAGACTCTAAATATTTTTTATAGTTTTCGCTTACTTGATTCGTTGAAGCACCAATGCAAATTTCAACAGCATTTTTTTGTTTAGCCCAAGATTCAAATCTTTCTAACATAACTTTCAATCCCTCGTAAGCATTGCTTCTATAATCAGGTAAAAATAAAACTATTAGGTCTTGAGCTAAAATCTTTTTGGAAAAAAAATATTCACTTACATATCCAAAAAATATGCCAATGATTTTTCCTTCTAGGTCTGCAACACAAGCAAAAACATCTGAACTTGCATCAACTCCTTGAATTATCAGATTATTATATTTATCACTATCCCACCCAGCGATAGAAAAAACACTATTCTCTTGAAAGCTTTTTCCTATCTCAAGGCATTGATGATAATCATCTAGCTCAAGTTGCCTAATAATCATACAGTTTCTAAGAAGATACCATTTTTTGAGCTTTGTATCAAAGCAATCCTTATACTTGCTGGTCTAAATAGATTTGCATTGGATGTAATAGAAAAAGAAAAACTTAAGCAGGAGGGGTAGGAAACTCAATATCTTTGTACTGAAGAGATGTATCTGCATTTATAGGTAAATCTCTTAGTGCCTGTCTATAGACAGCCCACTCTGCTTTTTTTTCTGCCGATAAGGGGCTGTCTGGCAACTGAGTCCAATCTGATTCATCTAAAAGTATTTTTCTTTCTGTTCTTAAGTCTTGTAAATTATCTCCTATAGGTTGTTGCTCCTCTAAAAAAACTACAGGGTCTGTTAGTGGCAACTGAACTTTTGTAAATTTTTTATCAAGAACCTCATCTGTTAATATAAAACTTTGATTATCTTCTAAGATAAACATATCTTCCAAAGATTTGTTTTCTGGAAATGTTTCTGGTATTTCTAAAGTAGAGGACCTGACAATATTGCCTGTGTGATTTTCATAAGTAATGATATTTTTTATTTGTACCATTATGCCTTCCTAAAATTAACACCTGAAATAAAAGTTCTTATTGAAGGTTTAGTAGTGTTAAAAGTAAAAAAATCATGCATAAATACAAAAGTATTAAAAACATAATAAACACTTGATGACAAATTATAACTTCTGGACCTTGCGTGTTGAGAACCTGAATTTACCCCAACCACAAAATCACTTGAGTTTTGATTAGTGCTAGTTATTGAAGTATCAAAAAAAGAAGAGTTTGCAGAATGACTTGTTATTGATGCGGCAGTTCTATGTGCACCAAGACTTCCAAAAAATTCAAAACTATAATGCAAAATATAAGTGCCAGAAGTGTCGGGTTTAAAAGCTAGTTGTGCATTTACTCTTAATAAGTTTGGCAGATTATAAATCATGCCATCGGAACTTATATTCTGTCCGTTATGCGTATTAGAACTATCCACATGATAAGGCGATGCCAAGCCAAAAGTTTGAAACCAAATAGAAGTATTTGTGCTAGTACCATATAAATAACCGCCTTGGTTTGGAGGGTCATTTAAATGTGCCGATGCAGCTAGTACATGACCCGTTGTAGCACCTATTGCTTTACCTTTAACATCTAAAGAATTTGTTGAAATACGATTTGCATTAAGAGTATTGGTATTTATAACGGAACCGTTTATATTTGAAATCTTTGCAGTATCAATAGTTGCATTAGCTATCTTTGCACCTGTTACTGCTAGGTTGGCTATTTTTGCTTCATCAACTGCTAGATTTTCTAATTTTGCATTTGTGACTGACAAATCTTCAAAATCAACTGTATCAATTTTAACTGTTGAGGCTTCTAAACCAGCAAGGTTTGTAGCATGAACGGGTCCAGCTATATTGTTTACATTGACATGACGAATCCAATATCTTTTTGTAACTCCATTACCAACAGAGTGATTAAAGACAGTTGCTGTTGTTTGCCCTAAAAAATTTGGAGACAATCTGCCTTTTTCTATCTGTAAAAGATTATATTGGTCTGTATCAAAAACAAAAATTTCTGTATGTGAATGTCCTCTATAGTTTGGATAATCCCAATCAAGTATTATATTTTTAAAAGCACCACTAGCACTTGCTCCTGTAGGTGCAGTCGGGAAATCAACTCCTTCTTCAGACGTTGATTTAAGTATGTTAGTTATCTTGCTGTTGTTCCCTGTTAATGTATTGGCTCCGCCTGTTGATTGTATTGGATTTTTTTCTGCTATCCCTAAATCTATTAAATCTGCAAAAGTACAAGCACTGTCAAGTTTATTTCCTTTTTCCCCTCTTAACTGCTGCAAAGAATCATTTACAAATTGTGCAAATCGTTTTCCCTCAGCACTAAAATCTTGTGGAACAGGGAAAGAGCCAACCGTTCCTTTTCTTCTTTTCCCGCCTTTTAATAAATCTTCTGCCATTATGTGATTTCTTGAGGGCTTTCGTAAACACAAACTTCATTAATAGTGTCAGTGCCTTCAAGTTGAATTTCTATAGATTTACACCTGTAACCACTAGGCAATCTAAAAAAATTACTATTAGTTACGGTTTGGGTATGTTTTAAAACACCATCAGAAAATAACTTAAAAGTAAGAGAGTTATATGATTCAGCACTTACCTTTGCCACTGAAGGACAAATATCAATGTTGCTGTAAAACTCTTTAGACTTCCAAAGATAACTTCTAGCTGTTGTTCCTTGTGCAAAAGCTTTCAAATCTCCATTAATTACTAAATATAAAATATCATTTACTCTGTCGTTATACCCAGCTGTGGCATAAAAATCTAAATTTACAAAAGCATTTTTCCCGCCTCTTGGGTCAAAAATAAATCCTTTTTTAGTTGAATTATCAGAACCGTCAAAAGTAAATCCTATATATTTGCCCTCATATTCATAAGCCTCAATGTTTGAAGGATAATAATTTTGCCATTGGTCTCTTGTAAAAATTTGCTCTGTAACAACTGAAACTCCACTTGCAGATACAGAAACCAAACCATCTGGGGAGCTGTATATAGCATATTCACCCATATCTACTAAAGACCTTTTGTTTGCGTTTGGAAGATTTGCATCTATTTCTACCATACCCATAGCACTCGGGTCTGTTCCAGATACCAACAAAGGTTTGCCTGTGGTTGTTACTAATAAACCTTGTGCTATTGATGCTATCCCTACAATATCATCTCTGCTTGTTAATTGATTTCCTTCTGGGTAAGAATGGGGTAAATAAGATTCACTAAACAATAAAGTCTTTCCAGAAAATCCTGCTGTTATGCCATTCGGCATAGCTGTAATACCTAACATAGGTCCATCAGGGTGAGTTGAAGTATCATCATCTGGAGGAGCTAAATTATCACTTGACTCAAACTCTTCTCCAAGCAAACTGTCTACAACTGTTTCTGTAAAACTACCTGAAGCTGTTCCTGCTATATCAGTCACAAATCTAAACAAACCATTTACATCTGTTCTATATAATCTTCTTTTTGCAATACTAAAATTTCCAGAACTTGCGGCTGGTATAGCTAATGTGACACTAGCCCCGTCAGCAGCATCAACAATTTGATTAGAAGTCACCGCAGAAGGAGGACCTTCTTCACCAAAGGTTGTTATTTCTGTGTACAAGTATGCTCTTGAAGAAACACCCGCATTTGGTACGGCAGAATTATTTACACTTATTGATGAAATAGCAGCAGGAGTTGGCAGTCCTAGCCTAAAAGAACTAGCAGGAAAAGGACCAGAACCGCTTATCAAAGTAGATAAGCCACCATACTTTGGAAAGCCGCCACTGCCTGTAAAATAAATTCTGTTATGTGAATCTTGTTTTATTGGACTTTCAATAATATCCACATCTTCTGTGAAAGTAAGCCATTGGGTAGCAGTAGCCTGAAATATTGTTTTGGTACTTGTTGATATGTGGGAAGCTGGATGCGTATCTGGGTCAGCAGCTTCTGAAGAATGGTTTGTATCTACTTTGATTCCTTCTATTCTCCCTGAATCTAAAAAAACATTTTGTGCGTTTTGTGCCACATCATCTGGTAGCAATCTGGGTGAAATTTTTTCACTTAGTCCGCTAAAAAATGAAATTTTAAATCCAGCCATGTTATCTCAAATCGTCTTTGAAGTTTTCTTCTCGCATATTGTTACGAGCTACACCTTTCCATTTTTCAGCAGTTCTTAAACCACCAAGACCAAGTAAAGATAAAGTTAAGGTCATTAGTCCTTCAGTATTCAAGACAGGTGGTTGTATTGATGAGCCTGATATTACTAATATCCAATTTAACATAGGAGCTAAGAAGAAGCTCCACATTAAGCCCAAACAAGCCACCCACATGATTGCGGGGCGGCTTCCCGCCACAAAGACAGAAGCGTGTTTAGCTTGAGCCAAATTAATCTCGTTTTGTTGTTTTGACAACTCAAACATTTGAGTCTTGATTGCGTGTTCAAGTTCCATTTTTTTTGTTTTGTCTGGAACTAATTTATCTATCAGCCCTGTGATAGGAGATAAAAATTTGTCTATCATTTTTGCCTCTACTTGAGATTTATTATTGCTACCAGCACTCCTACTAATAATATATTGGTATTAAGCAAAAGCACTCCTAATAGGGTATGGTACCAGACCCAGCGGTGCTTATAAAGATTGTGTATGTTGAGTTTTAAATCCTCATCAGAATATTTTTCATCCGAATCATTCACTCTGATGTTTCTGTAAAGACAGGTATTTTGTCTTCTTCAATAGCCTCTTTAAGTTCTCGCATAGTTTCTTTTCTAGCGTTTTCCGTCTTTTTTAATTCGTATGCTTTTTCTTGTAAATCATCTTGTAACTTTATAGTGAAGTTAAAAAGCTCTTTTACTTTTGGAGTCAAATCATCCACTTTGTAAGTGATTCCATCTAAAGTTACTTTTTCTATTTCTGACATACTTAGTCTCCTATAGTTTTTGTTTGCACTACAGGATTTAGTAATTCGTTAATCTGAGCATCCAGAATATCTTTTTTAACTTGAACTTCATCTTCACCCATAGCTGCTTCAACCCAACCTTGTACGTCACTTTTAGTTAAATCTGCAAAAGCTGTAAAGTCTGATAAGTCAGAAGTATCTAAAGACTGTGTACCATAAACTGACGTAGAAAGAGGCACATCATTACCTAAAAAGTCCTTTACAGTATTTGAATCATCTTCAGCATTTAGTCGCCAATGTACG